>Ga0209941_1000250_pt1 | contig 87618 bp, 76 predicted proteins | sample ThiBiot_300_plan_FD_183945 | JGI IMG/M metagenome (GOLD analysis project Ga0209941, IMG submission 183945) | Wastewater bioreactor microbial communities from Cape Town, South Africa - Thiocy_solids_1 (SPAdes) | ecosystem: Engineered > Bioremediation > Thiocyanate > Unclassified | place: South...
TTAGATAAATGTATCGGGTGCCATACCTGCTCTATAGCCTGTAAAAATATCTGGACCGACCGCAAGGGAGCCGAGTATATGTGGTGGAACAATGTGGAAACCAAGCCCGGCACGGGTTATCCTTCCAAATGGGAAGACCAGGAAATTTATAAAGGCGGATGGGAAAAAAGAAACGGAAAGATTCATCTGAAGGGCGCCGGCAAAAGACGCGGCTTAGTCAATATTTTTTACAACCCCAACCTTCCGGTGATAGATGATTATTACGAACCATTCACCTACAAATATTTAGACCTGATAGAATCGCCGCAGGGAGACGATCAGCCCACAGCAAGGCCAGTGTCATTGATTACCGGAAAACCCATTGACATAAAAATGGGTCCCAACTGGGATGACGATCTGGGAGGCACTCCCGACTATGCGCGCAACGACCCGAATATGAAAAACATTACTCCCGAAGAACAGGAAGTGATGTTTCAACTGGAAAAGATGGCGATGTTTTATCTGCCACGCATCTGCAACCACTGTCTGAACCCCGCATGCGTGGCTTCCTGTCCGTCCGGAGCCATTTACAAAAGAGGCGAAGACGGTATCGTGCTCATCAACCAACAGGTTTGCCGTGCTTGGAGAATGTGCGTGACTGCCTGTCCGTATAAAAAATCATATTTTAACTGGCACACCGGGAAATCGGAAAAATGTATTCTCTGCTATCCTCGTCTGGAAGCCGGATTGGCGCCCGCCTGCATGCACTCCTGTGTGGGAAGAATCAGATACCTTGGAGTTCTGCTCTATGACGCCGACCGCATTGAGGAAGCAGCAAGCGCTGACGATAAAGACTTAATCAAAAGTCAGATGGATATTATCCTTGACCCGTTTGATGAAGATGTAATCAAGGCAGCAAAAGAAAACGGTATTGCCGATTCCACCCTGCATGCTGCACAGGTTTCTCCCATTTACAAATTTGTAAAACAATGGGGGCTGGCGCTGCCATTGCATCCTGAGTTTCGCACGCTGCCGATGTTGTTTTATATTCCACCGTTACTGCCCGTTATGGCAAGCGTTAAGAAGGTGGACAACACGACAGAAGCAGATAAAAAAGCGCCGCTTGCAAAAAAATGGAATAACGACTGGATATACGATACCAGCACGGAAGAATTGTGGGGAAAATTAGAACAGATAAGATTTCCATTAAAATATATCGCCAGTTTGTTCAGTGCAGGGGATGAAGACGTCATCAAAGAGGTTTGGAAAAAACTAATGGCCGTGCGCATTCACAGAAGAAGGGTAACGGTGGGTGATATCACCAACGAAAAAGCAGATAATACCCTGAGCGAAGCAGGTATCAATGCAGAAATGGCCGACGCCATTTATGCACTCACTTCTTTGCCAAAATTTGAAGAAAGGTTTGTGATTCCCGCTGCCCACAGAGAACAGGCTATTGAAATGATGGACTTCACAGGCGACACAAAAGGCGCAACGGGGTTTGGATTTAAGTCAAAAGTGAAGCGGGGTGTTTAATGGAAAATAGACTGGTAATATAAAATGTTTGAAATGATTAAAAACGCAAAAAGATGGAAACAAACAATCATAATGAAACAAACACCGGAACAACTTCTTCTCTGAAGGATTATGGATTATTGGCAAACCTGTTCATGTATCCGCAGAATGAAAATTACAAGAAGAAAATAAAAGAAGTCTATCAGTATCTGCAAAAAGAATTACCGGAAGCGGCAGATGCATTGCAGCGATTTGCCGAATACACCGAAGATTCTTCTTTTATGGAAATGCAGGAATTGTTTCTGCGCTCTTTTGACCTGCAGGCCATCACCACGCTGGACATCGGATTTATTCTCTTCGGAGAAGATTACAAAAGAGGCAAGTTGCTTGTTCATCTAAACGAGGAACATAAGAATGCCGGCAATGATTGTGAAACCGAACTGGCCGACCATCTGCCCAATCTGCTTCGCCTGTTGCCCAAAATGAAAGACAATGCGATGCAATTTGAAATTGCCACGCTGCTGATTCAACCTGCTGTAGTCAAAATGATGAAAGAGTTTTCTCCTGAAAAGATTCAGAAAAAAGATGAGGTATATAAAAAGCACCAAAAAGTGATTCTGGAATTTTCTCAGAATTACAGGACCGTTTACCAAAACTGCCTTCATGCATTGTTTATCGCCTTAAAAAGTGATTTCGGATATATACCTCAGGAAGAAGTGAGCATGAACAGGAGAGAACCATATACTGACCCGAATAATCCCGCAAGCGCTCCGTCTGCAGCACTGGACAAGGATTTCAGCCAGAATATTGAAACCGAAATGCTGACAGATTCTCCGGTCGGTGAGGACACCAACCGATAAATTAAAGGAGGGTGTCTTCACCAGCCTTGCAAGTGTTGAATTGTAAATAAACAAACCGAATGATAACAAGTAAATACAACCGCCATGGCTTACTTAGATAATTTTATACTGATTGCGCTGCCGTATGTCGCCTTAACGGTATTTCTGATCGGGTCTATTTACAAATACACCCACAGGAAATTTCAGTTTTCATCCCTGTCATCCGAATTTCTGGAAGGGCGCAGATTATTCTATGGTTCTGTTCCTTTTCATTGGGGGATACTGGTCGTTTTTTGTGGTCACCTCACGGCTCTCCTGATTCCAAGAGGTATTTTGGCATGGAACAGCCAACCAGTTCGCCTGATGGTACTGGAAATAACCGGTTTTATTTTTGGTATCAGCATGCTGGTCGGACTGATCAATCTGATCATCAGAAGATATACCACACCGCGACTTCGTCCGGTAACCAACGCAATGGATTTGGTTATTTACATTTTATTATTTCTCCAAACATTTGCAGGATTGTGGATTGCCTATAACTTCAGATGGGGTTCTTCGTGGTTCGCTACTTTGTTGACTCCTTATCTGTATTCCATTTTCACACTTCATCCCGACACCACGGCAGTTGCGCTGCTGCCCTGGCCGGTGAAAGCACATATTGCAGGAGCATATCTTATCATCGGTATCCTCCCTTTTTCAAGACTGGTTCATTTGCTGGTTCTGCCTCTGAATTATCTGTGGCGACCTTATCAGCAAGTCATCTGGAATTGGGATAAGAAGAAAGTTCGCAATAAGAAAACACCGTGGTCGCTACAGCGACCTGAAAACACGTAGCCATGTACCTCAATATCGTAACAGATGACGAATTGTTGGTCAGCCAGGTGGTCAAATTCATCCTGATGCTGATTCTTGTCATCACGATTATTTTTAACCTGTTTAAATCTATAAAAGCTGTTTCATCAACAAGAAAAATCATCAACATTTTTCTTTTTCTGTCATTTTCCGTTGCTCTCTATTTTGTCATCAGAGAATTCAGGATTGAAGGCGCATTGCTGGAACATCCGGTTTATGTGGAGGGAACCACGATTGGCTATTGCAGTGTTTTTGCCAGGGGAACAGGAATTGAATTTGAATATGAACTGGGAGGGAAAAAATACAAGCGGTGTAATACTTTTTACCCGGTTCCAAAAGACAGCATCCAGGTGCCGGGAGGGAAATATAAAGTGCGGTGCTCAGAAAAATTTAGGGATAGCGGAAGAATGATTTTCACAAAAAGAAATTCTTAGTTATCGGACTGAAGTGTTGATACAAACAGAGAATAAAGAAAAAATTTTTTATAGAAACGCAATTGATTTTTAATTATAAAATTTCGGCAACATGATGGAACGGGCAAATGGAGCATCTGTCAGGGCGTTGGTTCTCAGTACGCTTGCCTTCACCTTGTGTTTTGCGGCCTGGATGATCAATGGTGTGTTGGTCACTTACCTGGTAAACAATAATTTATTCAGATGGAGCTCCGTTGAGGTCGGCTGGCTGATGGGTGTGCCTGTTTTGGTGGGTTCTGTTTTTCGCCTGCCTGTTGGCATGTTGACCGATAAGTTTGGCGGCAAATGGGTGATGACCATCATTTTATTTCTCACCGCCATTCCCATGTATTTTTTATCCGGGGCGGATAGTTACACCATGTTCCTTTTGTTGAGTTTTGGGTTTGGAATTGCGGGCAGTTCTTTTGCAGCGGGCGTAGCTTACACCTCTCTTTGGTTTCCTGAAAAAAAACAGGGAACAGCATTGGGAATTTTTGGCGCCGGTAACATTGGCGCGGCTATAACAACTATGCTCGCTCCAAAATTATTAAACGTATTAACTCACCAGGGAAATAATCCCGACGGATGGAGAGGATTGCCGCAGATATATGCAGCCGTTTTAGTCATCATGGGAATTGTCTTCTTTGTATTTGCCGGCAACAAAAAACCGTCGGAAATAAAATCTATCGCCAGAAGGTTGTCTCCGTTAAAGGAGGCAAGGGTATGGCGTTTCGGGTTGTATTATTTTGTAGTATTCGGAAGTTTTGTTGCACTCACGCAATGGCTGATTCCTTATTATGTCAATGTTTATTCAATGTCCATTGTGATGGCAGGATTTATGACGACAGCATTCAACCTGCCCTCAGGAATCACCCGCATTGTAGGAGGAATTATTTCTGATAAGGTAGGAGCGCGTATTGTTTTGTATTGGGTTTTCGGAACGTGTATCGTGTGTCTGATATTATTGATGCCACCGCGCATTGAAATCAGGACTCCCGGGCAGGGAATCATGTCGCCCACGGAAGGAGTGGCAGAACTTGTTTCGGACAGTGTCATTGTCATCAGGAAAGAGAAATCTGAATCAGAAAAAACGACTTTCAGGTTGCAGGGACAAACCCTTTCCGGGAAAGATGCCAACATACGTTTCGGTATTCATCACGATAAGGAAGGCTTTTTATTACTTCCCACTACCATCACCTGGCAGGAGCCGATAATCAAAGAAGGAGATGAAATTACCAAAGGTCAATTAATAGCAAGGGGAATAACCGAGGTTTATTTCCAGGCAAACAAATGGATTTTTACTTCGCTGGTGTTTATTATCGGCATTATGCTGGGTATGGGCAGCGCTGCTGTTTTCAAACACATTTCCGTTTATTATCCGAAAGATATCGGAACAGTAGGTGGAATTGTTGGCGTATTGGGTGGTTTAGGCGGCTTTGTTGACCCGATTTTATTTGGATATCTGTTGGCCGCGTCGGGAGTGTGGACTTCGTGCTGGGCGCTGTTGGCGTTTGTTTCGCTGGTCAGCCTGGTGCTCATGCGCTTTGCTATTACCCGTCAAACACCGGGAATATCGGAAGGCATTTCTAAAAAATAAAACAAGAGGATAATGAAAAATAAAAAATCAACATTCAGAGCAGGAAATTCTTAATTATGGAAAGCACAATTCAAAAAAGCAGTCCATTTTTAAAGAGGTCTCAGGAATCTGTCAGGACCCTCTCTCCCGCCTACTTCGGTTTGGTGATGGCCACCGGCATTGTTTCCATCGCCGGAGAATTGGCGGGCATGCACATCTTTGCGCTGTCGTTATTCATCATCAATCTGATAGCATTTGTCGTCTTATGGGTACTTTATATCGTTCGGCTGTTTGTTTACACCCGTTCTTTTTGGGATGACCTGAAAGACCATCAGGCCGGAATGGGATTCTTCACCGTAGTGGCCGGCACTTGTATTGTCGGGACACAATTTATCATCATAAGCAGTAGTTATCGTCCGGCGGAAATATTGCTGGCACTGGGCGTCATTCTTTGGGTGATACTGACTTCCATCATCTTTCCCATGCTCACCATCAAAGACAAAAAACCGCCGCTGAGCGAAGGCATTACAGGTGGTTGGCTGCTGGCGGTGGTATCTATTCAATCTATCGCTGTACTGACCACCCTGATTGCATCTCACTGGAATCAGCCTTATAAATTAGAAGCCAACTTTTTTGCTTTTTCTATGTGGCTCTGGGGTGGCATGCTGTACATCTGGATGATATCGCTGATATTTTATCGCTATACTTTTTTCAGGTTTTCACCCAACGACCTGGCTCCGCCTTACTGGATTAATATGGGCGCCATGGCTATCTCCACCCTGGCGGGTTCGTTGTTGATCATTAATGAAGAACATGCCCCTTTCCTACATTCACTCCTGCCCTTTATCAAAGGCTTCACCATCTTTTACTGGGCAACTGGTACCTGGTGGATCCCCATGCTGATCATACTGGCTGTTTGGCGGCATGTCTATAAAAGATTTCCGCTCACCTATGACCCGCTCTACTGGGGCGCTGTCTTTCCCCTGGGGATGTACACCGTTTGCACATGGCGAATGGCACAGGCGATGGATCTGGATTTTTTATTGCCGGTGCCGCGATATTTTATTTACCTCGCTATTATCGCATGGACATTCACCTTTCTGGGTCTCATCCGAAAACAGTTTTTTCATTTTGCCCGGCAAAAGGAAAGTCTTTCTCTTATTAATGAACAAAGCCCTTAAAATATGATACGACTCATCCACGGTTTATGATGGCCGTCATATTTCACCGATAACTAAACTTTTAAATTAGCTTCCAAACACTTTTTCCACCACCAAACAAAAATTTATGAATAACATTTTCGCCAATTCCGAAAACAAAAATCAGGATTACATCAAACGATTTGTAGAAAAAGAACCGGACACGAACCCTGTTTATTCTCCTATGGCGCCGCCTGAATCGTATCAGCCGCAGGGAGTGGAGCCGGTTTCGTTTGATGAACTGCATCCGATCTTACAACTCTTCATGAACGAACATAAAGTGACTCAGGAAAAAATAAATGAACTGGAAACTACTCTTTTGGAAATAAAGAGAGAAGGAATTAACAAAGAAAGAAACAAAAAGCTCGGTGATTTTTTTGCCTACCTGGATGATAAAATTGTGATGCATAATCTGAAGGAAGAACGGGTTTTATTTCCCATCCTCCACGACCGGATGCTGGAAAACGGGGAGCACAGTATAGGGCTTGTAAAGGAAACCGCCGTTGACATGTTGGAAAATGACCACATTAAAATGATGGAACTGGGTACCCTGACCTTTAGCCTGATGGGTATTACCTCACGCATTACTGATATTGTTTCCAATGCACTGTTATTAGATACCGCTGTGGAACAAGGATTATCATTGGTAGAGATGCTGCGGCTTCATGTTTTCAGAGAGGACAACGTCGCCTTTCCGTTGGCACATAAATATCTGAAACCGGAAGATTATGATGACATCACCATCAAAATGAAAAAATATTTTTCTATTCAATTACCGGAAAAACAAGTAACTGAAAAAACAGAATAAAATGCTGAAAGACTCCTTCAATAGAATCCATGATTATTTACGTATATCCCTGACTGATAAGTGTAATTTGCGATGCACCTATTGCAATCCCGTTGATTTACCAAAGGGGCATTATGCTCATTCCAACAAAATGACGGTGGATGAAATTGACTTGATAGCCGGAGTTTTCGTTCAATTGGGAATCAAAAAAATCAGACTGACCGGAGGAGAACCTCTGGTAAGAAAAGGAGCCGGAGAAATTATTCAGCGTCTTTCAAGGCATCCGGTTGAATTGGCGATAACCACCAACGGCGTTTTCGTGCATGAATTCATTGATGTATTTCAACAGGCAGGAATGAAGTCTGTCAACGTAAGTCTTGACTCGCTGAAGAAAAACAAAAACGCACTGATATCAGGTCGCAATGAATTTGAAAGAGTATTTGGCAACGTTCAATTATTGCTGAAAAATAATTTCGATGTGAAGGTGAATACAGTGTTGATGAAAGGAGTAAATGATGATGAGATTCCCGATTTTGTGGAGTGGACCAGGCATCAGCCCGTTCATATACGTTTTATTGAATTCATGCCCTTTGCCGGAAATCAGTGGAGTAAAGAGAAGGTATTTTCTCAGGAAGAAATACTGAATTTAATTGCTTCACATTTTGATTTCAACCGCCTGCCGGATGACGACCATGGAACAGCTAAGAAATTTGCGGTTAATGATGCGAAGGGAACGTTCGGAATCATCAGTACAATGAGCCATCCGTTTTGTGGAAGCTGCAACAGGCTCAGGTTAACCACAGACGGCAAGATGAAAAACTGTCTTTTTTCTAAAGGTGAAGCAGACATCCTCGGAGCACTTCGCAGGGGAGACGATATCGTTCCTTTAATCAAACAATGCGTTTGGGACAAAAAGAAAGCGCAGGGCGGGCAATTTGATTCCAATTATAAAAACATAGATATCGCCCAATTGAAAAACCGAAGTATGATTCACATCGGAGGATAAAACAAAGCAACCATGATAAGCGTAAATGAAGCAAAACAAATTATCCGGGAAAATGCGACTACAACGAGGGTGGTTGAAATACCTTTGAATGAGGCAGCAGGTTATGTTTTGGCCGTTCCGGTTTATGCACCCATTGACACACCTCCTTTTAATCAATCGGCTATGGATGGTTATGCTTTCTCTTTTGCCAAATGGGATAAATATTCAGATTTTACAATTGTCGGCGAAGGCAAGGCCGGTGATGATGTAACTTTTGAAGTGAAGCCTCTTGAGGCGGTCCGCATATTCACAGGAGCTGTGTTGCCCAAAGGGGCTGACACTGTAGTGATGCAGGAAAAAATTACCACTCAGGGAGAATCCATTCGCATCCATGACGAACAACTTATTAAGGGATGTAATGTTCGTCCGCGGGCATCACAAACAAAAAAGGATGAAACAGTGCTGCCGGAAAATCATTATCTCTCACCGTCATCTGTTTCATTTGTGGCGGGTTTGGGAATAGACAAGGTTAAGGTTTATGACTATCCCAGGGTAAGCATCATTGTTACAGGCAATGAATTGATCAAACCGGGTCAGAAAAGAACAGGCGGTGAAATTTATGAATCCAATTCTTACGGATTAATGGCAGCGCTCAATCAAATACACATCACTCCCAAATCTGTTGAAATGGTTGCTGACGACGAAGAAAAACTAACAGAAGCTATTTCAAGGCAACTGGATTCAGACATCATATTGCTTACCGCAGGTGTTTCGGTAGGCGATTACGATTTTGTGATACCGGCATTGGAAAAATGCGGGGTTCAAAAACTATTTCACAAAATCAAACAAAAACCCGGCAAACCACTGTACTTCGGAAAACGTCAGAATGCACTGGTATTCGGGCTTCCGGGAAATCCCGCATCCGCACTCACTTGTTTCTATGAATACGTAACTGAAGCCATCAGCGCCTTTATAAAAAGAAAAATTAACAGAGATTATATTTTAACGCTTGCAGCCAGCTATACCAAGAAACCTGATTTCAATTATTTTCTGAAAGGGAAGTGCAAAGGAAATGAAGTTGCAATTTTAAATCATCAGGAAAGCTATATGATGAATTCCTTTGCCCTGGCGGATTGTCTGATTGAATTGGAAGCAGGAAAAGAATATTTTCAAAAAGGAGAGAAGGTGAAAGTGCGGATGATTATTTAGCCATAAATAAAATGATGTATAAATTTTTCAGAAGATGCATGCAGAACTAATTTTTTATTGGTTATTGTTTTTCGTGGCCATGTTGTATGCATCTGTGGGGCATGGCGGCGCGAGTGGCTATCTGGCACTCATGGCACTCTTCTCCTTTTCACCTGATTCCATGCGCTCCACCGCACTTATTTTAAACATTTTCGTTTCGCTGATTGCTTTTGTTCAGTATTACAGAGGTGGCCACTTTCGCTGGTCCTTATTCTGGCCATTTGCTATTGCATCTATTCCTGCAGCGTTTATCGGCGGACTGATCACTATAAATCCGTCAGTATATAAAGTCATGCTGGGAGCTTTGCTCATTTTCCCGATCATCAAACTTGCCGGATTGAAATTTGACGAAGAAAAACAAACACAAAAGCAGGGGTTGGCCGGTTCAATCGCAATTGGTTTTGTCATCGGATTATTTTCCGGGATGATCGGTATTGGCGGAGGCATCATCCTGAGTCCGGTCATCTTACTATTGCATTGGGCAAACATGAAACAGACCGCCGCCGTGTCAGCATTATTTATTCTGGTCAATTCTGTATCCGGACTTGCGGGAATATTTACACAGGGCCTGCATTTCAATCCTGCTATGGCATGGATGGTTATCGTCGCGCTCATGGGAGGTCTTACAGGTTCTTATATCGGAGCAATGAAGGTAAAAGGAGTTTTATTGCGGCGTGTTTTAGCTTTTGTATTGCTTATCGCTTCCTTTAAATTATTATTCACCTGATAGCTATGAAAAATGAATCATCAATCAAATAAAAATATAACCGGCTATATTCTTGCAGGAGGTAAAAGTTCCCGCATGGGTATGGATAAAGGATTGCTCCTATTCAATGGAGAACCACTTGTGCTGGGTATTATCAGGCAATTACAGGTACCTATACACGAAGTAATTATTATTGCCAATAATCCGGAATATAAAAAATTTGGTTTGCCCGTTTTAAGCGATTTAATTTCGGGAATTGGTCCGGCCGGCGGAATATACACGGCATTACAACACAGCCCTTCAGAAAAAATCTTTGTCACAGCCTGTGATATGCCCTTTATCAATTCTGCTGCGGTTGATTATATCATTCAACATTCTTCACAGGCAGAAATTACTATACCCGAATTTTTTAGTAAGGCTCAACCTTTATTCGGGGTATATTCAAAAAACTGCCTGCCGAAATGGAAGGCTTTGATAAAAAAGGGAGAAACAAGATTACAGAGCATGGTTGAAATGTTTAACCTCAAAAAGATTCAGGTTGAGGACAACCCGATTTTTGACGATTTGTTATTTACCAACCTCAATAACAAAACTGATTTTTCAAACGCATTAAAATCTGTTGGAAATGAAAATTAATATCCTTGCTTTTGGCCAGGTGGCGGAGGTTACCGGAAAGAACAGTTGGAGTATTTCTGACATAAAAACCACAGGAGATTTCAATCGTTTGCTGTTGGAGGATTTCCCAGAGTTGAAGTCTATAAATTTTTTAATCGCAGTCAATAAAAAAATTATTCGGGAGGATGTTGAGTTGCATCACGAAGATACTGTGGCGTTGCTTCCACCTTTTTCGGGAGGATAAAAAACATGAAACCAAATCAATCATATCAACGTTACGAGCGGCAACTTATGCTGAATGATTTCGGTGTAACCGCACAGGAAAAGTTGAATGAGTCGCGTGTGCTGATGATAGGCGCCGGCGGATTGGGTTGCCCGGCACTTCAATATCTTTCCGCAGCAGGAGTTGGAACTATCGGCATTCTTGACTTTGACCTAGTTGAACTCACCAATCTGCAAAGACAAACTCTTTTTAATGTTGATGATATCGGAAAATATAAAGCACAAACAGCGGCAGAAAAATTAATGAAGCTCAATCCCGATATTGAATTCATTGTTCATCAAACAAAAATTGAATCAGCTAACGCTATTGAAATTATCAGCGAGTATGACATAGTTATTGACGGCACCGATAATTTTGCTACCCGGTATCTGGTAAACGATGCTTGTGTATTGCTTCACAAACCATTGGTGTATGGTTCTGTATTGCGCTATGAAGGCCAGGCGGGCGTGTTTAACCTCCGGACGAGCGATGAAAATTATTCAGCCAATTACAGGGATTTATTTCCTGAGCCGCCCGGGCCGGAAACTGTACCATCATGCAATGAAGCCGGCGTTTTGGGAGTATTACCGGGAATCATCGGTACCATGCAGGCTACCGAAGCCATCAAAATCATCACCGGCATCGGAACGCCATTAAGCAATAAAATTCTATCCTGCAATGTCCTGGAGAATTTGTTTTACGAATTTGAAATTACTCCATCAAAACAGAAAAATCATTTTGTCCCCAAAACAATTGAAGAATTCAAACAATTCAATTATGAGTGGTTCTGCGGAAACACCTGTCAACATTTGGAAATTTCGCCGACAGAATTTGAAATACTCAGAAAGAAGAATGATATAACAGTGATAGACGTTCGTGAGTGCGGAGAATTACCTCTCGTGAATGAGTTTCCGTACATTCAATTGCCTTTGAGTGAGTTTGAAGACGGAATAACAAAACTCAATTTAAAAGAAAGAGTTGTGCTGTTCTGCAAATCAGGACAGCGCAGTTTAACGGCATTGAACTTACTTTTAGAAAGGTATCCACATTGTAAGGCTTATAATTTGGAGGGAGGTATCATTGCGTATAAAAAATCATTATTGACTTTCTCAGTTTCTTCTGCAAAAACCTGACCACTATGGAAAAAACAAAAAAACATACCGTATTTGTTGATGGGCCGATTAGTCCTTCTTTTATTGCAATCTCCATTGAAAATCACAACCGGAAAACAAACATCGGTGCACACAGTATTTTCCTCGGCCAGGTACGCAACGACAAAATAGAAGACCAATTAGTTGCTGCAATAGAATACACAGCCTATCAGGAGATGGCAGAAGAAAAACTTTACGAAATACGTGAAGATGGTTTTAAAAAATTTCCACTCATCTGCCTGCACATTTATCACAGCCTGGGCATCGTGAAAGCAGGAGAAATCAGCCTGATGGTTTTCACATCCGCTGCGCACCGGAAAGATGCCATTGATGCCTGCGAAGCGATTGTTGAAAGAATAAAAAAAGAAGTGCCTGTTTGGGGAAAGGAAATATTTGAAAACGCAACCACACAATGGAAAGTAAATACCTGAAATATGATTGACATCACCAATAAAATCAAAACGCATCGTTCTGCCATTGCGCAGGCGACTGTCAGTGTAAGTTCAGAAAAAACAATTGAGGCCATCCTCAACAAAACCGTACCCAAGGGCGATGTGCTGGAGGCCAGTCGTGTAGCTGGCCTGTTCGGCATCAAACGCACCAGCGATATGATTCCCGACTGCCATCCATTGCCGATAGAATCGGCCGCCGTGACACACAGAATTGATGGACTGGATATTATTATTGAAGTTGAAGTTCATACCATTTACCGCACAGGAGTGGAGGTAGAAGCGATGCACGGCGCTTCGGTCGTGGCGCTCACTATTTACGATATGCTCAAACCCATTGACAAAGGAATAGAGATAAAAAATATCAAACTTCTCAAGAAAAGAGGAGGCAACTCGCAATACACCGGCCAAAATTTCAAAGATTTTGTTGCCGGTGTTCTGGTATGCTCCGATAGTATTTCCGCAGGAAAGAAACAGGACAGCGCCGGCAAAGCGATCGTCAGTAAACTTGAGAAATATAATATCTATGTGAAAGATTACAGCATCCTCCCGGACGAAACAAAAGTGATTCAGGAAAAAGTTCAGGACTTATGCGCGGCTAATTTGGACATGATTCTGATAACCGGAGGAACAGGCCTTTCGCCAAGAGATGTAACACCAGAAGCAATCAGGCCGTTGCTTGACAGAGAAATTCCGGGAATCAGCGAAGCAGCCAGAAATTACGGCCAGGAGCAAACGCCCTATTCTATGCTGTCCAGAAGCATAGCAGGTTTAAAAGGGAATACGCTGATTATCGCTATGCCCGGTTCAACACGTGGAGCAAGCGAAAGTATGGACGCATTGTTTCCCTATGTATTGCACTTGTTTAAAATTATCAACTACCAGCCAAAGGAAGAATCGTGGACAAAGCATAATTCTCCGTCATCAGAATAACATTTGCTTTGATAATTTCTCCGCAAAGTATTTTAACGATTAAAGAATATTCCGATAAAAATAAAACAGAAAAGAACGGCCATTCAAAAATCCACTTTCACCTTTTTATCCACCCGCAAAACCGATTGTTGTTGAAATCTGATTTTATAGAAATGCCTTAAACTATCTATTTGGGTAGAAATTCTTTGCGAATTTTTATAATAGAAGATAACCACATAAGTCGGTTCATTAATCAGCCTCTTGCTCGCCGTATCATACCAGCTTCCGGTGCCATTGAGAACAGTGCTACCCTCCTTAAATATCCTTGCAACCAGTTCTCCTTTAAAACTTTCCCATTCGTTTTGCGTTATCAAACTTCCGTCCGGCCTGGACTGACCAAAGTATAAAGCAGTTTCTGTATAGCGACTGGCAGAGCAGGAAGTCAAAATAAAACAAATAAGCAATAGCCTAAAAGACATTGGGTAAAGATAAATAATCAGGCGGGAAACCGGGCTTGGCTGAATAATATGCAGAGGTCAGGTGGCCTTCACTATGCCACCAATAAACTGAAATTACAAAGGGATTTTAAGAGAAACTGTGGGTTGCATTTTTGTAGTGAATGCGGAACCTTGCGGCATAACGATCTTTTGATTGCTGAGACCTATAGCCCCTGCCTTGCGGGCATTTTTCCGGGAACTTATGAAAAAGGGAATACTTGCCAGGCCGGCAGCAATTCCTCCGCCCACTAACCATAACCCCACATCGAAATTTGGGCCTAAATCCAAACCCGAATTATTAGAACCATTGTTGCTATTATCCTGGTCTCCAACAATAAGGCCGGCAACACTGCCTGCCAGGATCCATCCGATGGTTTTTTGATTCTTGCTTTTAGTTAAGTAATAATCGCGTGTATTGTTTATTTGTGCGGCTACCATCATTGTTGATAATAGCCCAACCACCAAAAATATCATTTTCATTTTTTTAAGTTTTATGACGGTAATTTAAATTCACCTGATAAGGCCGTCAATGATATCCGTCGGTAGTTTAAATGACTTTGGTCAGAGGAAAGGCAATTAAGAATTGAGAATTAAAAATTCAAAATTAAAAATTAAAAATTGCAAAATCATTTATCAATTCAAATCATTTGGGTGAAAAACAAAAGAAAATTTCACCCTATGTATTTATACATGACTGACACACTAAAAAAAGAGACTGCTTTTTTAAGGCAGCCTCTTCGGATTTTAAGATTCAAGAAATCACTTTCCTGCTTTTATCAACCGGATAGTCACCTTGTCACCCCCCTGAACAAATTCAGCAATGTAAATACCGGAATGATAACCACTGCCCAATTGCAAAGTGCTGTTTGCCGGTACATTGGCTCTGCGTTCAACGATTCTTCCTGTAATATCTGAAATGGTTAGTTGAACCTTTTCCATACTTTGACTTTCTAATCCTAAAGTAAAGAAATTGGAGGACGGGTTTGGCATAACTTTTACGGATAGTTTGCCGCGGTTTTCTTCTTTGTTGCTGGTTTCCGGAGCAATAGCTGAAGCAGGATTTACAGTTGAACTGAAAATACCATTGCCCATATCCCTGCTGCTCATGCTGCAACTGCCTAATAAATCACCCTTGTCAAGATGAGCCTGCACCGCATCAGCATCAACGCAAATTTCCACATAGGGATTTTTGGCGCTGCCTGTCAAATGACACATCAATACTTTTGCGTTTCCGCTTTTGCCTGCAAAACAACGTGCATCTTCCGCAACGATATGAACTGCTGTAGCGGCCAGTGAGCAACCATTTGCGTCGGTAACTGTTGCCGTAATATCAGCATCGGCAAGCAGTGCTACATTAATGGAAGCAGATCCCCCGTCCGCTATCCCTGTAAATACGGAAGGCGGATTGGCGCTGGTTGTGGTACTACCCGGCGCTGACCAAACTTCATCGCCTGCATCGTTTATGTAATCAGAGATTAATGCACGGTTAATGCTGAATGTAATGGTGTAAGGAGCGGCGCCACCTGTAGCGGTTGCCGTTATGGTTGAGGTCTGATCGCCCGGCGCACCAAAGTAAAGATGCGGGTTGCTGCTAGTGACCGTAATGGCAGGAAGAACATCTAAGGTTAAAGCCACACCCGGAGATGTCACACTTTCTGTACCACTTGAAACAACAGCCTGATACCAGGTGGTGGCAGTGAGATTGGATGCGGTATAAGTGGCTGCATTTGCTCCCTCAATATTATTAAATGTTACATTGTCTGTTGATGACTGCCACTGGATATTTCCGGCGTAACCGGTCAGGGTAAGTGTAGTGCTGTTTGAACCGGGACATACAATTCCTGCACCGCTGATGGTGCCTGCTACGGGAACCGCGCTTTCATAAGCGCCCATATCTATGATGCCATCTTGTATGCGGGCAGCGCCGGTAATATCTGTATTGCCTGCCTGCACGGTGTAATTTGTGCTATTGGTCTGGGGATCGCCTGCGTTTACAGTTGCACTACCTGCAATCAGCCTCAACCCATCATCTGCAGTACCAAAAATACCGTCCGTACCGGCTGGATTGCTGCTGTTTATAAACGGATCACTGCTACCGGTTATATTACCCGTACCGATACTGGTAAAATCGCTTTGTGTATAGTTATAATTGAAGACAGGAGTACCATCACCCTGCCGGTAAATAAAATCTGGCTGATCAGCCGGTGCTGTATTATCCCAAAACACGCAGTTGGTAATTATACTATTCTGAGCAGTATAAAGGTTGAATATCCCTCCGCCGAACCTCGCTCCGTTATTATTAAAAAAAGTACAATTGGTAATCATCAAAAACGGACGTGTAGAGATATTACACATCGCGCCTCCGAAATCGGTTGCAGTATTTCCTGTGAAAGTACAATTGATAATATTAGGGGCGCAACTTTCATTGTACATTCCCCCTCCCTGGAATGCCGTATTATCCACAAAGGCACAATTGGCGATAGTAGGTGAAGAAGCATGGTTGTACATTCCTCCTCCGTTAGGGTAACCATTTCCACCTGTAATAGTGAAACCGTCCAACACTGCATCTATTCCTACTGCGATCCCACCATTTATTACTCTGCTGCCATTGCCCTTTAATATACTGGCGTTGCCTGCTGATAAATCCCTTTGACTAAGACTGCTCTCTGTTCCGGCAAATCCGCCGTAAATTTTTACTCCCGGTCTCATAATGAATTGAGAACCACTGGCGGGTTGATAGGTTCCTTTAGCAACAAACACAGTATCGCCATTGTCGGCCTTATTAATAACCGTTTGAAAATCGCCTGCCTCGCTCCAGGAAATACCTGCATCCAAAGAACCTGGTTTTACAAACCATTTTACGGGCTGATGATATTCATACGCACCCATATCAATGTTGTCACCTGAAATACGCGGATTTCCGGCAAGGTCAGTAGTAATCGCTGACAAGTCAGGCAATTGGCCAGCATTATAATAGGTATTGTTGCCCGCGTTAATGACCGGACTGCCTGCTTGTAAATGATAATCACCGCCGGTATTTAATCCCGCAGCAACGGGGCTTACAAATTTTGGATCGGCGCTGCCATCTATATTACCGTTGGTAACATCTGCTGACTCCTGCACCAGGCTATAGCCAATTATTGGTATTGAATTAACATCAGCATTATTGATTCCGCTACTATTACCGTAGATGATCGTGTTGTGGATCGTAGGAGATGAAGAATAATTTTGAATCCCGCCTCCGGAGCTGGCAGTATTTCCACTGATAGTAACATTGGTTAAAAAGGTAGTTGATTGAAAATTTTCAATTCCGCCTCCGAAGCTGGCAGCATTTCCACTAATAACTATGTTGTTTAAAACAGCAGATGAACTTAAATTAAAAATTCCACCGCCACCGGTACTGGTAGAATTCCCTTTAATTATTAGATTGCTTAAGATAGGAGATGATTGAGAATTGTAAATTCCACCACCAAGTGAATTAGACAGGACTTGTGAATTAATGCTAATACCTCCAATTCCATCTGCATTTCCACCACTTATTGTAAAGCCATTTAACTCAGCAGTACCCGCATCTCCTGCACTGATAACTACATGATACGCATTGTCGCTGTTGTCTCCAGTAGTGCCGATATCACCGCTTAATAGAGCCCTGTTTGCTAACACTGATAAATCTCTCTGGGTCAGGGTTGTTTCGGTCCCTGCAAAGCCGCCATAAATTTTTACGTCTTTTTTTAATACAAAAGCATTGTTTCTGTCATTTGCATTGGCACCACTCATGTTGTCCGCACGATATTTTGGTTTATAGGTACCCCTTGCCACCCATACCTGATCGCCGGCTACAGATGCATTGATAGCTGCCTGTAAATCGCCCGAATCATCCGTCCAGGAAGTTCCGCTACCTGCGGCGCCTGCTTTTACATAGCGGATGGTTTGTGCATTAGCGCTGCCCATAGCTGCATACAAAATGATTAGCAGTATCAGGAGCAAGCCACGAAAGGTTTTGCGTGAAGGGGGTTCTTGAATTTTAAATAATCCCTCATCAAATGTATAATCCCTCTTCTTAAAAAGAGAATAACAGTTACTGTGTAATAGTCGATTCATGATATTATTTTTATAGTGATAAAATCCTTTTTTATCTTGTTATATTTTTTTAAAAATTTATTCTGCTATTACTCCGTATATCTCATCAGAGTCATGTTCAGGGCTAAGGAATAAGCCAAGCCGCCGATGCGCAAAATATTAATGAGGGTATGTACCGCATGAGGTTTGGGATTCTGATTTTTTTGACATTGGCAATAAAAGCAAAATCCCTAAAGGCAATAGCTGTAAGGAGCATTTTTTTGTTTGCATGTTGTTTTGTTTTTTTAGTTTTTTTAATTGATTGATGGAAAACAAAGACTCTGGTATTCGAAATCCCACTATCATAGAGAAAAATTGATTACAACACCTGTTTGATTTATTCAGATAAAATTAGCATGGGTAAGATGCGACCACTTATACTTTTAGCGCAAAAGGTTGGATAAATCAAGCATTTTTGGATTGAAAGAGAATGTTTAAATCAGAAAGAGGATAGTAAACGGGGAAATAAACAGGATTTTTGTCGTACAACTACATCAAATATACTTTTCTTGTTTGTATGAAACCTTATTCTTAATTTTTATAATTCGTCCATACTACGAAATATTTGATATGGAAAATTTTTTCAAGCACTTTCTTTTGTACAAAAAGAAACTATTTTCCATTTAAACGAATTAAAAGCAGCCGGACTGAATTTTTCAAATAGCTTCTTTGTATTACCGAATGTAGCGGCAGTCATCACTTTTCACGAAAAAGGTTGGATTTTCGTGCACTTAAATTTCGTATTTGATTTAAACTTGATTAGAAAGTTTATAAAACAAAGGCTGCCTTAAAAGAGAACCTCTGTTTACTTTATTCCTGAATTATTTTACGAATACCATGGGCATAATCAGCAACATAAATATTTCCTTGGCCATCAACAGCCACTCCGGTTGGGTTATAAAATTTTGCTGAACTACCAGGGCCATCTGTAGAACCGGCCGTTCCATCTCCAGCCAATGTAGAAACTACTCCGGCTGATGTTATTTTCCGGATACGGTTATTGCCAAAATCAGCAACATAAACATTTCCTTGGCCATCAACAGCTATTCCTAAAGGAGAATTGAAACATGCAGAACTACCAGCACCATCTGCAAAACCTTGCACTCCATCTCCAGCCAAAGTAGAAACTACTCCGGCTGATGTTATTTTCCGGATACGGTTATTGTCACGATCAGCAACATAAACATTCCCTTGGCCATCAACAGCTATTCCAAAAGGAGAATAGAAGTGTGCAGAACTATCAGTACCATCCGCAAAACCTCGCACTCCATCTCCCGCCAGGGTAGAAACCGCTCCTGCCGGTGTTATTTTTCGGATACGATTATTGCCAAAATCAGCAACATAAATGTTCCCACTGGTATCAGCAGCAATTCCCATTGGGCTATTAAATTTTGCTAAACCGGTCTGGCCATCTGCAAAACCATGCCGTCCATCTCCGGCCAATGTAGAAACAACCCCTTCCGGTGTTATTTTGAATATATAACAACTGTCAGAAGCTGAAGCATAGATATTCTGATGTGTATCAGCGGTGATTCCAAAGCCTCCATAGCCGCTCATCTCTTGAGCAAAGGAAGAGACTTCTTCTTCCTGTGTTATTTTGGTAATATTGCCTATTGGTCCATAATTATAAATATTCCCTTGGTCATCGGTAGCTAGCCCATACGCAAAAAGAGTTGCACTTTCTGCTAATGTGCTAACGGTAACGGTAAGTATATAACTAAAGGAGGGGCCGGTAGTGCTTTTGTTACCCACAGTTATGCTCAACGGACCTGTTCCGGCACCTTTGGGTACCACTACAGTCAATTGGGATGGGGTGGCAGTTTGGACAACTGCGTCCTTTCCATTAAATTTTACCTGGTTTTCTGGGGCATTCGTGCTAAAGCCGGTTCCTGTTATAGTAACAATGGTTGAATAGCGACCTGAGTCAGGCGTTATTCCAGTAACCTGAAGATTAGTTTTCGCATCATTATTTTTTTTGCAAGCGCAAAAAATAGCGGCGCTTAATGTAATCAGTACGATAAATGAAGTGAAAGATTGTAGTTTCATGATTTTGTGTTATTAAAAATTTTGATTAATAAATTATTTTTTAAACCTTTAAGATTTCAGAAACCTTATAGGTTTTTCGGTGAATGATTTTATTTGAGTTGTTCATCTTTCAACGTCGGCCTGGTTTTCAAATAAGCATAAATGCTGCTGATCTCTTTGTCGTTCAGATAGCTCAGGTTGTTTTTGGCAACTCTGCTCATCAGTCCAATATCTTTTCTGTCGCCAAGCGCTGTTCCTGTACGTATCAGCCTGAAAAAATCCTTTTCCGAATAGGCCGAAGCAATAATCAAATTGGGAGAGAAACCTTCCTCTCCTTTTAAATTTGGACCGTGGCACGCAGTACAGGCAGTCATGGCGAGATACCTGCCAAAAGAAATCTGCATAGTATCCTTCGGAATGTACAACCTTGGTGAATTCGGATTGATCATGGATGCAGTTGATTGTATCTTTCCTTCAATCAGTTTCAACCGCCATGAAAAATGAAATGTACTTTTCCGTGGCAATCCGGGTGTGGTGGGCAGCGGTTGGATGGTACGCAGGTAAGCAATTATTTTCAGTATAGATTCTTCTTTCAATTGCCGGAACATGTACGACGGCATTACGAAAATGGACCGTCCGTCTTTTTTCACTCCATCGCGCAATAACCTTTCTATTTCTGCATTGGAATAGGTGGGTATAATTTGTGTCAGGTTCGGAGCCACCAGAGTTGCCAGCGGTTCGGCATCGGGAAATATCTGGCCGGTCAACCTGGCACCATGGCAATCGCTGCAATGTTCTATGTGCAATAATCTTGCTCCTTCCCTTACTGAGGCGCTATCCTCAGGAACGACTACTTGGGTAAGAGCGACATCATAAGTCTTGTCAATAATGGCGTTTGACCATATATAAATTACCGACAGCGCTGCCAATATGAGAATCATTATAGCAAGGCCGGTTCGCTTTAACAAATCTTTCCTTTTCATAATGAATATTTTTAAATGGTGTTTTTAAAATAAGGCTGCTGGCAAAACGCAATCCCTGTTCCCTGGTTAGTAAAGCTCAAACCTATAAGGTTTTGGAAATCTTATAGGTTTCTTTGATCTCTCCCCTTCGGAAACGATATGAGAGTGTGTTAGGTTTTGGCAAAAGAATAAACACTGCCGATCTCTCTGTCAAACCCTTATTTTGCAGGACCTGTTAACGATACTACTTTATGAAGCAACACCCTTTGTTGCCTTGTGCTCCATTTGTAACCTTCAAAAGCTGCGGGATCTTCTTTTTGGTATTGGGCAAACGGAGGCTCTACATCAAACATGTTGTCTCTGCCCCAATTCACAACCGAAATGTAATTGTAAGGAGCATTTGCACCCTCATGAAACATCAGGTCACCAAGCCACCAAAAAGTTGTAAAACCGCCTTTTACAGTCTTACTAATAACCGGTATCCAGTGATCTTTCATAAAGGATTGAAAAGACTGTTCTTTGTCGGGCGTTACTTTTAAATAAGTAGCCATCAAATAATTAATGGAATCTCCCACTGTTTTGCCGGCATGCTCCTCGGCGGCGAAAATATCGCGCTTCACCATTTCGCGTACTTCCTGGGTTTTGGCAAACATCCTGCTTAAAGAATCTCTGGAAGCATTTGGGAACACTTTGGAAATATCTATCCCTTCATCCGAATGAAGAAAATCACTGAAATGGGGATATACCGTCAGTACAACGTACTGATAAGGTGCATCTGACTTGTATGGAGCCACCACCTCCCAGACAGACCAACCAAGGATTTCTCCTGCTTTTTGACGAGCAAGGTGTATTTGTCGCCAGAAATTTTCTACCTGCAGGTATTCGTTGCTGTTGCCCGGTTTTACGTGCATGTATTCCAATGTTATAAATGGCTCTTCCTGTGCAACTGCATTTTGCGAAAGGAATAAGGAAGACACAAGTCCGAGTGTGATAATGATTAATAATTTTTTCATGATTTAAAATGGTTTTTGATTTTTATAGATTGATTTGATGATATTCACTACGATGCATTTTTGTAAAGCATCACATCGCCGGGATTAAGGTTCAGGTTTCATATAGAAAATCCTATTACAGCCGCCGCATATCCATGGTTTCTGTTCTGACTACTTTCCCGTTTCTGTCATAATTTTTACCCACCTGGTGCCATTTGCCGTTTTGCATGGTTACGGTATATTCAGTCTCAATTTGATCAGGCTTATCAGGATAAGTTGTAGTCACCGTAAAAGAATTCATTTTGTCAGAAGTTATGATTCCTTCTCCGGTGAAGGTTTGCCCGAAATGATTTTTCTCCACGCTCAGGTAAAAAATTTTGTTGGTATTATAGTCGGGGATAAAATACTCGTAATCGGTCGGGATTGCATTGGTCACTCCCTTATCGTTGGTGACCATAAATTTAGAGGTCTGTTCCAGTCCGTTAGGCGTTTCCCACAATACAAATTCGGCCGAATTCATTTGTCCTGGGTTGGAAGGGTCCACAGTAGGCGTTCCGTCCATCACCCATTTGCCAACAAAAGCCTTCATGGTATTCATGATGTAAGTCATATCATACCGGTCGTCATTTATCATGGTGAGGCTGAGGATTTTCCATGCCCCGTTTTGTTTGACCAATGTACGCAGTTCTGTATTGGGATTGGTTTTACCTTCTTTAAAACTTACGGTAGCCATGTTTCCATTAATATAAATATGAAAATCTGTTCTGTTGAGGATGGAGGCAAACTCCTCATTGGTACGCGGTCTCAGGTTCTGAATAATTGTTTTGTATTGAGCGGAAATAGCATTCCAGCCATTCAGTCGCCTAACACCTGCAGGGCCAATATTGAGAACACTTGCGGCGGTATCCTGTGCCCAGTTAGTGATCCAGGCATCATAATTTTTATGGAAAAAATCACTTGTTTCCTGGTTAATGACTTTCTTAATAGCTGCTTCATCCGATTTCTGAGCGCTGACCTGAGTTGTACTCATTGCGAGGCATATGGTCATAAAAAGACCGATGCCGGAAAAGATTACTTTTTTCATTTTGCTTTGATTTTTTTTGAACTATAAAAACAGAAGCGAATTTATGGGTGAGGCAAGGCGATTTGATAGGAATTTCCCGTCAAAAAATGGGAATTTTAGCGCATTTTAAGCTGAATTCAATTGCAGAAAATGAATTCAGGATTCAGGAATGACTTTTTACCACACTTTAAACTTCCTCAAACAATTGACACCCTTTTCCAAAAAGGTTATAATATTTTTTGAGAGAATAACCTGGCAAAAGAATACCATTTTTCCGCCGGAATTTCTATTTTCCAACGGTGAATGCCGATTCTTTTTTAATAGATATCCTGATTTTCGATGTGGATGAACGTCTCTTTTTGGCGGGTAATATCCACACCATCTGATGAATCGGTCTCCTCCTTTTGAAAAAGGGAAACGAAAAACAAGATCAATAACATTCCGATGGCAACTAAAAGAATTTTGTCCATGGCAATTTATTTTTAAAGTAAGTGGAACAGACAATTATTTTATTTAACCGGAATAAAATTACTCTCAGAACGGTGGTTCATGTTAGGACAAATCGTTCAAAAAATGGGAAATTTTGCGCATTTTTAGCCAATTAAGTTGTTTTTTGATGGAATAGCCGGTCGCATGTATTCCAGTAAAACAAAATCATCCCACTATCCTAAGAATTGAAAAAGAAGACTCCGTCTTTAAAAGAACCATCACGACAGGAATTATAGTCCGGGTCAATTTATAACATCCTGGAATTATTAAATATTCCATTTGGAGAATTCAAAAAAGTGGTGACATGAAAAACACTTAATGAATCCATTTTTGTAATCCGGCACCGCAAATAAAACAGGTTTAATTATTCAACTATAAAAACTATAAGAAGAATACCGTTATAAAAGTTTTCAAATGAGATAAAACATTTTTTCCCGATTGAGTAAGCGAATAAAAAGAATAATTATAGCGCAGGTGTAATTTTGCGAATCATGGAAAATGCAGAAAAGAAGCCAATCGGCCAGATAGTTGCCGAAAAATATCCCGCTTGGGAAGTTTTTGAAAATTACAAAATAGATTTTTACAACGGTGGCAAACGCACATTAGAAGAAGCTGCCAAAGAAAGTAACATCGATGTACAAACGCTTTTGAGTGAAATTGAAAATGCACACGACGTCAAATCAGAGGGAGATACAAATTTCAATTCGTGGGATTTTGGCGTCCTTTCAGAATACATTGTCAAAAACTATCACAGAAAAGCCGACAAGCAAATTCAGATTGTGAAACCCGCTCTGGAAAAAGCATGCAATGAACATGGTGAACAACATCCGGAGCTGAAAGAAATACAAAGTTTTTTCGGCCAGGTGGCAGGATGGCTGGCTATGCACCAGAAAAAAGAAGAACTCATTCTTTTTCCTTACATCCGCAAAATGGCCGATGCCAAAAAGAACAATAAAACTTTTGTAAGGCCACCTGCTACCAAATCTGTTGAAAATCCCGTGGACATGCTTATGCATGAACATACCAATCAGGCTGCGGCATTGCGAAAAATCGGAAATATGACCGGCGAATACAAAGCTCCCGGTTATGCCGATAACAGTTTAAAAGAAACATTGAATATTCTGAAAGAAATGGAAGTGGATTTGCACAAGCATATTCATCTGGAAAACAATATTCTGTTTCCCAAAGCATTGAAACTTGATAAAGAGCTGGTTTGATAATTCCCCACAGCCGAATTGGATCAGAAAACTTTTAATGCCATCTTTTTAGTGACGGACTGCAAGTGAAAAGTTTTTTTACTAAAATTTTCTTCTTTATTCTTTAACCCCATTTTGTCTGGAATGCCTTATTAATCAGGCATCTTGAACATTTGTCCAGGGAACATGTTGTTAATTTTTCATATTTGTGCATAACTAAACAGTTGTTTAAGATTAAACACCCGTTTAACTTTGCGTCCACTTTTATAAAATGGATACGAAGAAAAAAATACTTGATTGTGCATTTAATATCCTTTGCAAAAAAGGTTATGACCACACATCAGTACGTGAAATAGCCGGCAAGGCAGATGTAAATGTGGCCATGATAAATTACTATTTCGGTGGAAAGGAAAAGTTATTTGATGCTGTATTGCAAAACAGGCTTTCCGGGCTTCACGGCATTTTTACCGAAATGGTCAAAGATCAGAGTCACACCGCAATTGAAAAAATTGAAAGTGTAATTGACCTGGTTATAGACAGAAAATTTTCAAACCGGGAATTCCACTATCTCCTGCACAGCGAGCTTGCGCTCAAACGCCGCCCTGAACTAAAGGAAAAGATCAGCGAATATATTATGCTGAATATTTCTCCGGTCAAGAAAATTATCAAAGAGGGAATCAGCAGCGGAGAATTCCGAAAAGTGGACATTGAATTAACCGTCACCACCATCATCGGCACCATACACTATTTATTGGTGAGCGATACCATTTGCCAAAAGATCCTGGGTAAACCATCATCTTTCGCCCCTTTTCGGAACAAAGAGTTGAAAGAAAGAGTCAATACTCATCTGAAGGCGCTCGTAAGATCACATTTATTGAAACAAAACGTGAAGTAAGATGAACCCGAACCAGGCAAAAAATAATTGGATTTTCATCATCTCTTTTTTAATCGTATTTTTTAGTACAATTTGCAATTTTACTTTCGGGCAGTCCACAGTCAGACACCTTTCCCTGAATGATGCCATAGAATTAGGCCTGAAAAACAGCCACCGGCTTCATGCTTCTTACGACCGCATTCTACAGGCAAATGCCCAGGTGGATGATGCAAAAAACAACAGAATCCCTGATATGTCGGTAACAGGTTCTTATCTGCGACTCAACAATCCGAATATCAAAATGATGGCCGGCAATTCCGGAAGCCCGGTTGATTCCTCAACGCAATTTCCCAAAGTGCACCAGGCCATGTATGCTTTGGCAAATGTGGACTTCCCTGTATTCACCGGAGGGAAAATTAAATATGGAATCGAGTCCGCAAAATATTTGCAACAGGCGGCTTCCCTGGATGCAGCGAGCGACACACAAGCCGTTATTTTAAATACTGTGGAAGCTTATGTTAACCTCTACAAATCGTCAGCCGTTGTCGGAGTCATCAAACAAAACCTTGCACAATCTCAGCTTCGGGATTCCATTCTGATCCGGATGGAAAATAACGGATTGCTTGCAAGGAACGACAGGCTCAAAGCACAATTACAAACTTCGGACATTGAGCTTTCACTTTTGGATGCGCAAAGCAACCATAAAATCGCAATGATGAACATGGATCTGCTTCTTGGCCTCCCTGAGCAGACTCAACTAATTACGGATTCATCTGAATTCAAACTACCGCAGGATATTCAGACCATTACCGATTTGCAGCAGATTTCTTTGTCAGGAAGAAAAGATCTTCTGGCACTCCAACAGCGGCAACAGGCTGCACAAACCGGAATTAAACTTGCGCACACCAACTATGTTCCCTCAATTATCCTTACTGCCGGATATGCTGCTGCAGATATCCCAAAAGTTTTCCGTATAACCAATGCTGTTAATGTAGGAATAGGAATTAAATATAACATCAGTTCACTTTGGAAAACAAAACCAAAGATCGATGAAGCGCTTGCCCGTTACCACGAACTCAATGAAGATGAAGCACAGAAAGAAGACGACATCAAATTACAGGTCAACAAGAGTTTTGAAAACTTTTTGCTCCAACAAAAAAAGATAAACGTTTTCCAAAGCGCCGTTCAACAGGCCGAAGAAAATGCAAGGATTACAAAAAACAAATTTGATAACCAATTGCTGAATACAACCGATTTACTGGATGCAAATGTTTTGCTTTTGCAATCCGAAATCAATCTGGCGGTAGGTAAAGCAGATCTCTATCTCTCTTATACAAAAGTATTGGAGAGTGCAGGGATATTATTTAAATAAAATGGCGATGAATCAATCAGAATCAACAGAAACAGATAATATGAAAGATCAAAACCCCGATTCAATATCAGGGTCAGCCAAAAAAATACCAAGGAAAAAGAATAGGGCTTTCCCTATTATATTGATCATCCTTATTGTAGGTGGCGGATGGTTTGGCATATCAAAATTTATACAGATGCAACATCACGCAACGACCGATGATGCACAGATATCTGCTGATATTCTTCCGGTTATTCCGCGGGTATCCGGATATGTTCAAAAAGTGTATGTCGGCGACAATCAGTTTGTCCATAAAGGGGATACTTTGTTTGTCATTGATATCCGCGATCTGAAAATAAAAGTGGATGAAGCGCAGGCAGCATTGGCAACAGCAAAAGCCAATGTGGATGCAAGCCGTGCAAACTTTCAGGCCGCCCATTCAGGAATCGCAATCAGTAAGGCTGGCGTCAGCACTATTGATGCACAAATAGAAGCCGCACAAATAAAATTGACACGTGCGCAACAGGATTATGTCCGTTATGCAAATCTGATTCAGGACCATTCCATCACAGAACAGCAATTTGAAGAGATGCAGGCAGCGCGGGACCTGGCTAAACAACAACTCGCCATTTTGCAACAACAAAAATTACAGGCCGGTTCACAAACAAAATCCGTCACTTCGCAATCTTCTGCCACACAACAAACTATTGAAGTAGCGGAAGCCATGGTGAAACAGAGAGAAGTGGATTTGGAAAATGCAAAACTCAATTTGAGCTATGCTTACGTAACTGCTCCTGACAGCGGGCACGTATCCACCGTCAACATTCGTCCGGGACAACTGGTGCAGGCCGGGCAACAGGTTTTCAATTTGGTTCGTTCACATAATGTCTGGGTAGTTGCCAACTTTAAGGAAACCAAATACGGAAGAATTCTACCCGGTCAGGAAGTGATCGTGCATGTGGATGCTTTTCCAAAACATGATTTTAAAGCAGAAGTTTCATCTTTTTCTCCGGCAACCGGAGCGCGGTTTTCCTTATTACCACCGGACAATGCAACCGGAAATTTTGTGAAAGTAGTTCAGCGTATCCCTGTCAAAATAATCTTCGACGATCAGTCTGACAGTTTGCTGGCCAGGCTGAGACCGGGAATGAACGTGACTGTGGATGTCCATATAAAATAATTTGAAAAACGTAAAACAATGAACTCAAGAATTGCGCGGCCGGAAGATGCATTGGTTGAATACGGATTCAGAAGATTCATTGTAACCATTACTGCACAATTGGCGGCATTACTTGCCATTGTGGATTCCACCATTGTCAATGTCGCTATCAACGATATGAAAGGGAACCTGGGTGTTACACTTTCAGAAGTCGGCTGGGTAATTACCGCATTTGCCATAGGCAATGTAATTGTAATACCCCTTACCACCTGGCTTTCTCAACAATTTGGAAGGAGGAATTATTTCGCGGCTTCCATCATCATCTTTACCATATTTTCATTTCTGTGCGGCAACTCTCACAGCATTGCGGAGTTAATAGTTTATAGATTCATTCAGGGAATTGGAGGCGGTGCATTATTGGTAACGGCTCAAACCATTATTACCGAAAGCTACCCCATTGAAAAGAGAGGAATGTCTCAGGCCATCTATGGATTGGGAGTCATTATCGGGCCGACATTAGGGCCTCCGCTTGGCGGTTACATCGTGGATAATTTTTCATGGCCCTATATTTTTTATATCAACATCCCTGTTGGCATCATAGCCACATTGCTCACGCTCCGGTATGTGAAAAGCCCGAAATACGTAGAGAAAACAGCATCAAGAAATATCGATTTTCTCGGAATCATTCTTCTGTCCATTGCTGTCGGGTCGTTGCAATACGTTTTGGAAAAAGGGCAGGACGATGATTGGTTTAGTGATAACCTCATTGTTACATTATCTGTGGTATTTGTTTTCGGCACTCTTTTCTTTATCTGGAGAGAAATGGTTTATAAACAACCTGTAGTAGATTTAAAAGTTTTGAAAAACGGAAATTTGAGAATAGGAACTATTTTATCTTTTCTGTTGGGATTCGGGCTTTATGGATCGACATTCATCGTTCCGCTTTATACACAAAGTATTTTGGGATGGACTGCAGAAGATGCAGGCTTGCTTTTCATTCCATCGGGAATTGCCACAGGGCTAATGATGCCGGTTATTGGCTGGATCCTTCAAAAAGGTGTGAAAGAAAATTATATCGTCATCGGAGGATTAACTATATTTTTCATTTATAGTTTTTGGGGATACAAAATACTCACACCCGACACTCCTGCAGATGCTTTTTGGTGGCCGTTGATTGTGCGTGGACTTGGGCTGAGTATGCTTTTTATTCCCATTACCACGCTTGCACTTTCCACCCTGCATGGAAAAGAAATCGGAGACGGGGCTGCATTCACCGGTATGATGCGGCAACTTGGAGGATCCTTCGGTGTGGCGGCCATTGCTACTTATATCTCACATCAGAATAGCGTGCACAGGATGGATATCATAGGGCATCTCGATCCGTCAGACCCAATTGTTCAACAAAGATTATCAGCACTTCAGCATGGCTTTTTTGCCAAAGGGATGCCACCAAATGTTGCACTTCAAAGCGCTCATCAGGTGCTCGAATTCAGTGTGGACAAGCAAAGTGCGGTCATGTCTTACATGGATGTCTTTCTCTATATCGGAGTGTTGTTTCTTCTCTGTATCCCGATCATGTTGCTCGTTCGGGGACACAGGGAACAGATGATAAAACCGGTAATCAGCAAGAATTAGCAGAGCGGAAAAACTTTGATGGTTGGGAATTATTGCTATTGAGCCATCAAAAAAATAATTCATACTACGGCAAAATCCTGAAGATGAAAATCATTTTAATTCTGTTTTCTAAAACTGAGAATCCCTTTCCTTATTTTTACCAAAAAAGAATCCATGAAATTCAAAACACGCCATTGCTTCTTATTAATTGTTTTCGTTTTCACTTCCCTTTTTTCTTTTTCTCAATTCAGGCCAAAAGACATTTACTGGACTCCTGATGGGAACGGATACATGATTATCGAGAATGGCAATATCGTTCGCCATGATTTGTCAACCGGAAACGAAACCACACTTGTCAGTTCTCAGGAACTCATTCCGCAGGGAAAACAAACACCGCTCTCATTTAATATTTATAGTTTTTCACCGGGTAATAAGAGACTGCTCATTTTCACCAACACAGCAAAAGTGTGGCGTTACAAAACCCGCGGAGACTATTGGGTTTATGATGCCACAACAAAAACATTAACTCAACTTGGTAAAAGTCTCCCTTCACAATCATTGATGTTTGCCAAGATATCTCCGGATGGCGCCAAAGCAGCCTATGTCAGCGGGCACAATATTTATGTAGAAAACCTGACTACCCATAAAATTACTGCTCTGACAACCAATGGTACACGAAAATTTATCAATGGTACTTTTGATTGGGTATATGAAGAAGAATTCGGTTGCCGTGATGGTTTCCGCTGGAGCCCTGACAGTAAAAAAATTGCATTCTGGCAGGTTGACGCTACCAAAATCCGCGATTATTATATGTTGAATACAACAGACTCGGTTTACAGCAGAATCATACCGGTGGAATATCCCAAAGTAGGTGAACCTCCTTCTCCGGTAAGAATCGGAGTCATCACAGTGGCCACTGATAAGGTACAGTGGATGAAGGTGCCCGGTGATCCGCAACAACACTACATTCCAAGAATGGAATGGGCGGATAACAGCATTCAGCTTGTATTGCAACAACTCAACAGAAAACAAAATGAAAGTAAACTCTTCTTTTGCGATGTGAATACCGGCGACGCCAAAAATTTTTATACAGAGACAGACAAAGCATTTATCGATATCAAATCGAGATGGAATGATGACGATCCAACGGGTTGGGATTGGTTCAAGAGTGGAAAAGATTTTTTGTGGGTAAGTGAAAAAGATGGCTGGCGCCACATTTACCGCATTGACCGAACCGGAAAAGAAACCCTCATCACCAATGGCAATTATGACATCGACAATATCAAATGCATTGATGAGAAAAATAATTATGTGTATTTCGTGGCAAGCCCTGACAATGCTACACAACTCTATCTTTTCAGAACGAAGCTCGATGGCCAAGGAACTCTTGAAAAATTATCTCCGGCTAATGAAACCGGCACCCACGATTACAACATTTCGCCGTTTGCAAAATATGCCATGCATGAATTCTCAAGCCATGATATATTCCCAAGTGGTGAATGGATTTCACTTCCCGATCACAAACCACTTGACCCCGCCAAAAGCATCGCAAACAATATGCGTGTTGACACCAGGAATAAAGACAGAATAAAATTTTTTAAAGTAACTACAGATGACGGCATCTCACTTGATGCATGGATGGTAATGCCGGCAAACTTTGACAGCACCAAAAAATATCCTTCTGTTTTTTATGTGTATGGTGAACCTGCTGCCAGTACGGTAACTGATCGATATGGCGCGCAAAGAAATTTTCTCTACAACGGAGACATGAGCCAGGACGGATACTTTCAATTTTCCGTCGACAATCGCGGGACTCCTTCTTTGCGCGGAGCCGAATGGAGAAAATCTATCTACAAACAATTGGGAAGATTAAACATACGGGATCTCGGACTGGCAGCGAAAAAGATTCTGGATCATCCGTGGTTCGATAGAGACCGCGTAGCAGTATGGGGATGGAGCGGAGGAGGATCGTCGACAATGAATTTATTATTCCAGTTTCCCGAAATATTTAAAACAGGAATTGCGATTGCTGCCGTTACCAATTTGCTTTATTACGATAATATTTACGAAGAAAGATACATGGGGCTGCCCCAGGAGAATATGGATGATTATGTGTTAGGGTCTCCCATTCATTATGCGAAAAACCTTCAGGGAAACCTGTTGTTTGTACATGGTACCGGAGATGACAATGTACAATATGACAATGCGGAGAAAATGCTGAATGAATTGATCAAATATCACAAACAATTTCGCTTTATGCCTTATCCCAACAGGACTCACAGCCTTTCTGAAGGAGAAGGCACCTTCCAGCACCTGATGACGCTTTATACAGATTATCTGAGAGAATTTTGCCCTCCGGGAGCAAAATAGCAGAACAGGTTAAATACCTTTTCGGGATAAACTTTTTAAATGCAAGCCTGACCTCTTGCATTTTTTATGCATTATGAATAAATGCCACCAACTAAATTTTTAATTTAAAATCATTCGTAAATATTGCTCAGCACATGAAATAGGGATTTCTCTTTCACTCCGAATGGCAATCTGACATTCATTACTTCTGCTACTTTATCAAATGCCTGCGAGATGCGGTCGTCATCACTGTTTGAGAAAATAACAATCAACAATTTTTTAGAAGGGTTGTGATATACCATATTGTGAAAGCCGGTACTTTCTCCTGAATGAAAATCAGCACGGGATCTATCTTCTTCATGTGTCGTAAACCAGCCGAAACCATAATCCAACATTGAATTAATACGGATGTGAGGCAACAACGGACTATGTGCAGAATCAAATTTTATCAATTGCTGATGCCACAAACCCTCCATCCATTTTTCATAATCATTTAAAGAAGTATAAACACAGCCGTCGCCCATGGTGGCGCTTGTAATGCTTTGATCGGCAAATTTCCATTGTCCGTTACCATTATGATATCCAAAAGCTCTGCCGGAAATCTCTTTATTTTTTTGCAACATCATTGAATGAGACATCTTCAATGGTTCAAATATTTTCGTTGCAATAAAATCCTGATAGCGTATCCCCGAAACTTTTTCTACAATATTGGCCAGCATGCAAAATCCGGTATTGCTATAACGGAATCGGGTTCCCGGTTTGAAATAAAGACTATCCGAATGTCTTATCAAATCCAATACATCATGATCAGAAACCTGCGTTTTACGGTTTTGGGGAATTAAGTCTTCATAATCTTCCAAACCCGAACTATGTGTAAGTAAATTCCAAATAGTTATTTCTTTTGCAAATTCCGGCAGGCCTGTAAGATATTTTGTAATCGGGTCCTGCGGTTTTAATTTTCCTTCTTTCCACAAAGTAAGAATGCACATCGCCCTAAATTGTTTACTCACCGAAGCCATCCTGAAATTGGTAGCTGGTGTAATTGTTCTTTTCTCATTCAAATCCGCCAACCCAAATCCTTCCCTAAAAATTGCCTTCCCATTTTGCACAACCAGTAACGCTGCTCCGGGTTGATCTGACGGATAGATTCCGGCCATGATCTTTTGCAATTGCTGATTCAAATTCTGTGATTGAGTCAAAGTTTGAACACCAAATAACAGAGAAATAAACAGAACGAAATATTTCATTTTAAAAATTATCTTAATTGTTTAGGCGGTTAGACGTTCAGACGGGTGTCAGCCGTGCTGGATTCAAAGTTCCGGGTTCAAAGTTCTGGGTTCAAGATTCCGGGTCTTGAGTTTTATAAAACTTGGAACTTAAAACCTGGAACACTCAACTCCCAATCCTCAACAACAGACGAACTTCGTAACTCAAATCTTTATATAAATCTTCTTCTTATCCATCCAGTACACAATCAGCCACATCACAAAAATCCAAATCAAAGCATACAACAAGGACCCGTTTTTCAGATTGTCCGGGAAAACCGGTTTACAAATATGTTCATAGAACCAGTGTAACGGTGTACTGTAAACGATTTTTCCCATTGCATCCATCCCATCGGGGATCCGGATCAGACCTGTAAACCTTGGAATGAATCCCGAAAGGACAAAAATGAAAAGCGGATTTTTACCAAATACATTGAAAAATTTATCCAACCAGGTCTTTCTTCCTTTCAGTTCAATCACATAAATCATCAGGGCAATAATAATCATAGCCATCCCTGTTGTACACACAACAAAACTGCTCGTCCATATTTTTTTATTAACCGGAAAAGTAAAATTCCACACGTACCCTGCCACTAATAAAATAGTTCCCGCTACAAAAAGGCCATTAACCATTTCAGCGGTCTTGCCTTTTCTGATAATGTAATCACCGCACAAATATCCAAATATAACCTGCGTCACAGGAGTAAACGAACTCATGAGCCCCTCGGGGTCAAAGGCCAACGCAATACCATTCCGCACTTCACCATGATACATATGCTGAGGATGAAGGATCGCTTTATCGACATTCGTTCCAAACCAACCTGAAAGGCTATAAGGATCTGCAGGATTCATGGCATAACACAGAAGCCAGTATCCGAGCAAAATAAAACAGGCGATTAAAAAAGAACCTCTTAGTTTAAAGAAATAAATAATAACCGCCGCAAGGAAATATGCAATCGCAATACGTTGTAATACGCCTAAAATCCGTACACCGTGAAGCTGTCCGTCAGCTCCAATAAAATTCCAGGAATTAAACATCAACTGATTATCCTGCCATCGCATAAACGGAATCCAATTCAAGAAAAGCCCGAGTGCAAAAATGAGAATACCGCGGCGGATAACTTTCTTCCAAAATGCAGAATGCCCCGAAGCCTGCAAACGTGGCATTACAAATGCAAAAGCATTTCCGACTGCAAACAGGAAAAAAGGAAATACCAGATCCGTGGGAGTAAGCCCATGCCACTCTGCATGTTCAAGCGGAGAATAAATATTTGCCCACGATCCGGGATTATTAACCATGATCATCAGAGCCACAGTAGCTCCTCTGAAAACATCAAGGCTGTAAAACCTCTGTTTGGATTTTATTACGTCAATCATAAAAAAGGATTAAAAGCAGCAATCAAAGCCCGAATGTAAAAAAAATCTTTACCTCAATCTGTAAAATCTTATTTCTGATTTCCTGATTCATCTTCAGTAACAAGATGTGTTCCGTCGGCTGTTACCACATCGTAGCTTTCGGCTACACTCTGAAATTCTTTTTTATATTTATCCAGAGATGTTGCAACAAAAGCTTCTTTATTGTCTTTGTGAACGATATTTATAGTGCAGCCTCCAAATCCCCCTCCCATCATCCTTGCACCTATTACACCGGGATACCCTTCTGCAACCTTAACCAGAAAATCCAGTTCTGCACAACTTACTTTGAATAATTCACTCAGGCCTTCGTGCGATTTAAACATCAGCGTACCGAAATCTTTAAGTTTTCCTTTCTTCAAAAATTTGGCAGCAAGTAATGTGCGTTGAATTTCATCAACCACATAGGTACACCGCTTCCAGACATATTTTCCCATTTTATCTTCCAGTTTCTGCAGCAGTTTTGAATTATGCACATCCCTGAATGATTTGAACGGAGTATTCTCCCTGATAATTTTTAATCCTGTTTCACATTCGGTACGCCGCGTGTTATAGGCCGATGCAGCCAGTGCGTGGTGCACTTTTGTGTTGATAAGTACAATTCGGTAATCTCCCGGATTGAGCGGCAAATAAGAATGGACATGATCTTTGCAATCAAGCAGAATAACTGAACCTTCTTTGCCCAGCATATTGGCAAACTGATCCATGATTCCACAATTTACCTGAGGGAAACCATGTTCTGCCCTCTGACAAAGAAGCGCCAATTGTTTCGGGTTGTAACCCAAAGAAAAAATATCGTTCAATGCAAATGCCAAACCACCTTCAAGAGCTGCTGACGACGAAAGTCCTGCACCGGACGGCACATTGGCGCCAAACAAACAATTAAACCCTTCCAATACTTTACCATCTTTCTGAAACTCATTGATCACACTCAGCACATAATTTTTCCAGCCTTCATCCGGGGCTACAGAGGTCAGGGATACTTTACATTCTTCCTGATAATCTCTCGAAAAAATACTGACATCTTTTTTCCCGTTGGGAGATACTGCGAAATACATTCCTTTATTGATTGCACAAGGCATCACATATCCGTCATTGTAATCAATATGTTCTCCGATCAGATTGATTCTTCCCGGTGAAAAATAAATCCCTGGCTCTGATTTGTATCTTTTAATAAATGCCTCTTTTATTTTTTGAGCAAGCGGGTTCATAGTTTTAGTTTAAGAAAGATATTTGATATGCAGTCTCAAATGAAACACTTTGCCCATCGTTTAATGTTGTAAAACCATATCCGAGATTGAATGCGTTTGGTGGGCCGCTCAGGTTTTCAATTGCGATAGAATTGCGATGTGAAGGTGTATAAATCTGGAGATAAGGATAAGAAGGCTCCGGAAATAAACACACTTCAAATCTACTTTCTCTGTTTCTCAAAACACACATGGGTTGCGTTCCATTTTCATCCAGCACAAAACAATTGTCCAGATGAATACTTCCGATACGCGAGAAATGATCAAAGCTATCATCTCTCACTTTTGCCCCGGTGGGCATCAGTTGATCGTCAAAAATAAGTTTGCTTTCGGAATGGAATTGCAATTCAAGGTCATCCACTTTTTTCCCGAGAGTAAAATAAGGATGCCATCCGTCCTGCACGGGCATTGCTTTTCCGGAATGATTAACGTATTCTGTTTTGAGACGGAGACGATTGCCTGTTTTAAGTTCATAGGTAATTATGCAATCAAATCTGAATGGGTAGCCCGGATATTCATTGTCGTAATGGTAAGAAAGGACAGCCACGGCATGTTGATCATCTGCATTTGTATTTTCTACATTAAACGGTTTTTTATACAACAAACCGTGAAGCGCGTGCCTGTCAGGATTTGTCTGAATGGTATATTTTTCTCCTTCAAAAGAATAAGTACTGTCACGCAACCGGCAAACAAACGGCGCCAGTTTACAACTCTTGTATCCCAGCGGCTCCACTTCTTCTTTAAATTGTTTTTCTGATTCATAATGATCAATCACCTGTACATTTTTGTCATTCGTCTTTACGCCAAATGCATGAAGTGATGCACCACAGGAAGGAATCAATTCACAATAACAGCCTCCGGAACCATCCTTTAAAATAAGCTTGTCAAATCCGTTTTCTCTGACACTCTGTACGCTAAACATCAGGTAAGTGTTTACTCAAACTTAGTTATTTCATGCGCAAGGTACGCAGGTTAACTTTATCTGCTCAAATAAGATATTTTTCATTGGAATCCATTTGTCAAAAAACCCGGATTGATACTTGAATAACTAAGTTTTTCAATCCCTTGTCTTTAAATTTGAGAAATGAATTATCTGGCTCATGCGGTATTGTCATTCGGGAATCCCGGAATTCTCACCGGCAACATGATAAGTGATTTTGTAAAGGGAAGAAAAAAATACAAATATCCCCTCGAAATCATGCATGGGATCCAACTGCACAGGCTGATTGATAATTTTACCGACCACCACCCCGCTACCAAAAAAGCAGAATCTTTTTTCAGGGCAGATTACCGGTTATATTCAGGCCCTATTATTGATATCGTTTATGATCATTTTTTGGCAAATGATAAAAATGAATTTAAAACCGCTTTGGAATTGAAAAAATTTGCAGACGAAACTTATCAATCCCTCGAAAAATCCCGTCATCTCTTTCCACATGTTTTTGCTTCTATGTTTCCTTTTATGAAAAATCAGGATTGGTTATATCATTACCACATGGTTACAGGAATTCAAAAAAGTCTGCACGGTCTTTATCATCGCGCTTTGTATATGAATCCTCCCGAAAAAGCCTACCATATTTTTCTTCACCGATACACCGAATTACAATCCTGTTATGAAGAATTTTTTCCGCAGGTAAAACAGTACGCACTGGAAGTTTTAAACAACTTCAATGCACATTAAAAGCCTCTATATTTGCATATTTGGAAGAATTATGAAAAGTATTGTGTTTATTCTTTTGCTAATCTCTGCCCCCGGAGTCTATGCTCAGCCTGAAAAGCCGCCCTCTCTCGATCAGTCACCTCTCGATATCAGTTATTATCCTGCCAATTATGGAATTTTGAAAATCTCAGGCAAAGCGCCGGCAATGCCTGTCATGAGAGTTATTTACAGCAGGCCGCATGTAAATGGCAGGATTATTTTTGGAGGATTGGTTGAATATGGCGAAATATGGAGACTGGGTGCCAATGAGGCAACAGAAATAGAATTTTTCAGAGATGCAAAAATTCACAATAAAATTGTCAAAAAAGGGAGATACACCATGTACGCCATCCCCTATCCCGGCAAATGGACTTTGATCATCAACCGGGAAACGGATACATGGGGAGCATTCAAATATAACCGGACAAAAGATGTTTTACGTACAAACATACCCGTTATTCAGAATGACGCGACAGAAGACATGACTATTTATTTTACCAAAGCAAACTATGGGGCTACCATGAAAATCTTGTGGGAAAATGCAGAAGTGAATGTTCCAATAAATTTTTAAACTATTTAAATTCAGAATCGTGAAACAGGGTACCAAATTCATTCATGCAGGCACATCGCCTGATCCGAGTACAGGAGCTATTATGACTCCTATTTACCAAACCTCCACTTTTGTTCAGGACAGTCCCGGGCATCACAAGGGTTATGAGTATGCACGTACGCAAAACCCAACCCGGCACGCATTGCAAGATGCACTGGCAGCAGCCGAAAACGGAAAATATGGTTTGTGTTTTGCCAGCGGATTGGCCGCTATTGATGCCGTTATCAAATTGCTCTCTTCGGGAGATGAAGTGGTTGCAGCTAACGATATGTATGGAGGAACCTATCGTTTGTTTACAAAAGTTTTCGAACGGTATGGCATCAAATTCAAGTTTGTGGATATGTCGGATGCAGCCAACATAGAAAAAGAAATTACAGCAAATACAAAATTGGTTTGGACAGAAACACCAACCAATCCGATGATGTCCATCATCGACATTGAAGCCGTGGCTTCCATCTGCCATAAGAAAAATATATTGATGGCAGTTGACAATACATTTGCTTCACCCTACCTTCAGAACCCGCTGGATCTCGGCGCTGACATGGCTGTCCATTCTGCAACCAAATATATTGGCGGGCACAGCGATGTGGTACATGGGTGTATCATTGTAAAAGACGATGTATTACATGAAAAACTTGCATTCATACAAAACAGTTGTGGCGCTGTACCGGGCCCGCAGGATTGTTTTCTCATTTTGCGTGGATTGAAAACCCTGCATGTAAGGATGCAACGCCATTGTGAAAACGGAGAAAAAATTGCGCAGTGGCTCCGCAGTAACAAAAAAGTGGACAAGGTTTATTGGTGCGGATTTCCTGATCATCCCAATCATGACATCGCCAAAAAGCAAATGCGTGGTTTCGGAGGAATGATGAGTTTCACCCTGAAAGATGACAGCATCGACGCAGCCCAAAAAGTTTTGTCCCACACCAAATTATTTTCACTTGCCGAAAGTTTGGGAGGCGTGGAAAGCCTTATCGGGCACCCGGCCACAATGACCCACGCAAGCATTCCGAGAGAAGAAAGATTGAAACACGGATTGACTGATTCTTTAATCCGGCTCAGTGTGGGTATTGAAGACGCTGATGATTTAATTGCCGATTTGAAGCAAGCCATCGATGCCTGATCTTCCGAAACTGAAAAGTTTCCTCGATAAAAAAGTCAAACATTTTAATCAACCTGAATTTATCAGGGAAGATCCTATCAGTGTGCCCCATCAGTTCCGGCAGTTGCAGGATATCGAAATCGCCGGATTCTTCGCAGCCATTTTTTCCTGGGGAATCAGGAAAACAATCATTCAAAAAAGCAATTTGCTTTTGGAACGCATGGATCATTCTCCGTATGATTTTTGCCTTCATCATACAGAGAATGATTTAAAACATCTGGTTCCCTTTGTACACCGTACTTTCAACAGCGACGACCTGCTTTATTTCATTTCCTTTTTCAAAAACCATTACAGCAAACACACATCTCTTGAAGAAGCATTTTTTAATGAAAGCACACTCAGCAGTAAATCTGTAGTTGAATCAGGGCTTAATTTTTTTTACGATTACTTTTTCTCTCAGCCCTGGTTTCTGAACAGAACAAAAAAACACATCGCTGCTCCAAAGAAAAAATCATCGTGCAAAAGGCTCAACATGTTTTTAAGATGGATGGTCAGAAATAACCATACCGGAGTGGATTTTGGATTGTGGAAGAAAATAAAACCTTCACAGTTGATTTGCCCTCTCGATGTGCATGTGGCAAGGGTTGCACGTGGGCTACACCTTCTGGAAAGAAAGCAAAACGACTGGCAGGCAGCTACAGAACTTACTTTGAACCTGAAAAAACTGGATCCGCGTGATCCGGTGAAATATGATTTCGCACTATTTGGATTGGGCATCGTTGAGAAATATTAAAATTAAATTCAAATAACTTTGCGAACTTCTTACATGCTATGAATTGAATTGAATGGAGGAAATAATTCTTTTGATTTTATTGGGAGTTGGAATTGGTACAATAGGTACACTCATCGGCGCCGGCGGAGGTTTTATTCTCGTTCCCTTGCTGTTGTTGATTTATCCCGGCCTGTCACCCGAAAAAATTACTGCCATTTCGATGGCTGTGGTCGCAGCCAATGCAACCAGCGGTTCATTTGCTTACATCCGCTCAGGCAGGGTTGATTTCAAGGCAGGTGTCATTTTTGCAATCTGCACTATTCCCGGATCCATATTAGGTGTTTATACCACGCGCATTATTCCACGCGATGTATTCAACATTATTTTTGGTGTAATTCTTATTTCACTGGCCATTTTACTATTCATCAGAGGAAAAGAAAAGAAAAATGTCAGCCGTCAACCGAAATATAAAAAGGCCTGGGTGGAGCAGACCATTTACGACAAAATGGGCCATGTGTATCAATATGCATACGATCTCAGAATAGGAATTGGCATCAGTATTCTGGTAGGATATTTCAGCCCGCTGCTCGGCATCGGAGGTGGCATCATTCACGTGCCGGCACTTGTTCAGTGGCTTTATTTTCCCGTGCATATAGCCACAGCCACATCGCACTTTATCCTTGCCATTATGTCCATCGTCAGCGTAATTGTACACATGACGAATGGGGTTTATAAAGATCCCTTCATTTTAAAAATGACAATCAGTATTATCGTGGGTGTCATTCCCGGCGCCCAGTTGGGTGCATTTTTATCAGCCAAACTCAAAGGAAAAATAATTGTAAAAGCACTCGCAGTATCCCTTGCCATCGTTGGAATCAGAATTTTATTGCTGGGATAAAAGTTTATCCGGTTTTATTTTTCCAACTATCCGTTTTATGTCGCCTGACAACTTTTCAATAAAATTCAACTGAGACAAAGCAGAAAAATCTCCGCTGGTTTTTGCTGATTTTTCAGTAGTTCCGTTTCGGGTTATCTCAGGGCTTTTTAAACCGGATAATTTTTCAATACCATCCTGAAGATTGGCGATGCTCCCATCTATTCTTCTGAAATAAGCGGACGAAACCTCATTTGATTGGGGGGCTGAGCCAATCAAACTTGCAATATTGGAACTCAATACATGATTTAATACAACCAGTTCATAAATCTCATTTTGATTTTGTTGCCGTCTTTTGGGTTCACTTTGCATTCTGTGCAATGCTGCGGAAAGATTGGCTGTCGAAACAAAAACATCTTTCCTGACTAATTTATATTCCACCCTGTTGAGTTGCATTTGCTGAAAATACATCCTGAGTTGTTTGAGATAATTCAGGTTGGCCTGCAATACTTTCAGCAAGGTGGTTTTGATATTTTTTGATTCCCAGTCCGGAAAAAGAAAATGCATTGCAATCCACGAAAGCAGGCATGCGATGATGGTATCTATCAGTCGTTCACCGGCAATATCCAAAACATCTAATTTCAAAAAATGAAAAAGAATTAAAATATAGGGTGTCAAAAACGTAACCATGACCGCATAATTAACCCGTACAAAAGTGTAGGTACCCAACATACAAAATACCAGAATCCCGAACAGGACTTTTTCATCTTTGATAAAATACAAAAGAAGCAATCCGATGATGGCGCCGAGAAGGGTTCCGGTCAAACGGTCCATATTCTTTTTTCTTGTGAGGCTGTATGCGGGTTTCATGATAATAATGATGGTCATCAAAATCCAATAACTGTGTTCACCGGTGAAAATCATTTTAGCCAGGATATATCCTGCAAGGCACGTTATCAAAACCCGCAATGAATGGCGGAATGCAGAAGACTGCATGTTGAGGTTATTCAAAAACAAAGCGCCATTGATTTTTTGATGAGGCACAAACCGCAAATAATCTTTTCGTTTCAGATTTGTTTTTTCAACTTCTCTTCCTTCAGAAAAATATCTGCTCAGTCCGTCAATTCTCCGGCCAAGATCTCTCATGTTGATGATGATTTTGCGTAAAGTGAAATCCAGCGGAGATCCGAGAGTAGCTTCCGTTTCTTGCTTGAACCTACTCAACCGTCCCATTAAATTTATTTTTGAATTGTAGCCTGATTGCGAATGGATGGCCTGCCCTATTTCCAGAAGTTCATTTGCCAGGCCATCAATCATCACGCTGATTTTTGGAAGCACATTCAGACTGTGATATTTCTTACGCAAATCTTCATAATTGTACCAGGTAGCCATGATTTGTTCAAACAAGTCAACAGTCTCCACAAAAGTGACCAGCAGCCTGCGGCTTTCGAAAGAAGATTCTTTGTTGATGGCACGCGATTTAAACAAAAGTTCCCTTACCATATTTTGTTTGTCGCTGACAACAGATTGTTGGGAAATCAACTGGTCATAGGCGCTTTTAAAATCAACACGGACATCATAAAGTGAGGATTTGATTCTGAGATATTTTGATGTTTCAATAATGCAGTCTCCCAAAGCCCTTTGCACCGGGCGATAGGGAATGAGAAGATAAAAGGTCATTGAAATAGCCATATACCACATTCCGCCCAGGGCAATCTGAAGTGTCAGTGTCAAAACTTTCTCTGAAGAAAGCTGCACAGGCATCAGCAAAATCATGATCAGCAGGGAAGCAGTTGCGATAGACGCAGCACGGATTCCATAAATATTGAACATGGAAAAGAAGAAAGTGGCTGCGGCAATCAGAACTCCCATTGTCCAGATATAATGATTTAGAAAACCTGTGAGAAGCGCCATCAGGATTACAAAAGCCAGGCAGTAAAACATGCCGTTCCGTTTGTGGATCAAAGGCCCCGGCGCATCGCTGATACTGAGACATAAAGCGCCCAATGAAGCATTGATCCCCGACTCCAGATCTCCCAGAAATGCACCGGCAAGTGAAGGAGCGATAATGGCCAGCGTAACCCTGAGCCCATCGGCAAAATGCTGGCTGAACAGGAAAAGGCGTATTTGTTTTGTTTGCTCCATTTGGAAAAAAGAAAATATGAAATTACATATTAAGCGGCAAGCAGATTCAATTTCAGATTTTGCGTTTATCGCAATAATTTAAGGTTACCAAACTGGCGTATTGGTTAAATTTGCACTTCCAGATTATGAGTGAAAAGGTTTTAAAAGAAGTAGTCATCAAGTTTGCGGGAGACAGTGGTGATGGTATGCAATTGACAGGCAGCCAGTTTACCAACAATACCGCATTGATGGGGATAGATCTCGCTACATTCCCCGATTTTCCGGCCGAAATCAGGGCTCCCCAGGGAACCATTCCCGGTGTCAGCGGATTCCAGATCCGGTTTTCCAGCGACAGGGTTTATACTCCGGGCGATATGGCCGATGTGCTGGTTGCCATGAATGCAGCCGCATTAAAAATTAATTTAAAGACTTTAAAAAAAGGCGGGCGTATCATTGCCAATATCGAAGGGTTTGATACAAAAAACCTGAGACTGTCCAACTATGCTGAAAATCCACTGGAAAATAACAGTCTTTCAGAATATGATGTCATCAAAATTGATGTAACAAAAATCACCAGAGAGGCTTTAAAAGATTTTATCAGGCTCGGTGTCAAAGAAAAAGACCGCGCTAAAAATATGTTTGTCCTGGGCTTTCTGTATTGGATGTACAACAGAGATCCGGAAACAACTATTAAGTTCTTAAATGAAAAATTCAAATCGAATTCTGACATTCTTGACAGCAATATCAAAGCGCTTAAAGCAGGTTATCATTACGGAGAGACGACAGAAACTTTCAGCGAACGCTATTCTGTTTCGCGTGCGAAAATGCCGGAAGGAAAATATCGAAACATTCGCGGTAACAAAGCGCTTGCCCTTGGCCTTGTGGCTGCTTCACAAAAAAGCGGGTTGCCCATGTTCCTCGGCACCTATCCGATTACACCTGCCAGCGATATTCTTCATGAGTTAAGTGCGCTCAAAAATTTCGGAGTCAGATCATTCCAGGCCGAAGATGAAATTGCGGCCATCAGTGCGGCCATCGGCGCATCGTATGGAGGGAGCCTCGGGATTACCACTACCAGCGGCCCCGGAATGGCATTGAAAACAGAAGCCATGGGATTGGCATTCATGCTTGAACTACCTCTTGTCATTTGTGATATTCAACGCGGAGGACCTTCGACCGGACTCCCCACCAAAACAGAACAAAGCGATTTGATGCAGGCCTATTACGGGCGCAACGGAGAATGTCCGATACCAATCGTTGCCGCAAAAACCCCAAGTGATTGTTTCCAGGTTGCCTACGAAGCAGTTCGAATCGCTCTTCAACACATGACCCCCGTTATCCTGCTGAGTGATGGGTACATTGCCAACGGAGCAGAACCCTGGATGTTTCCACAAAGCAAAGATCTTCCTGAAATAAAAGTCCATTTTCAAACCACTCCCAATGATGGAGATGCTTTTCGTCCGTATGCCCGCGATGAAAGGCAAGTGCGCCCATGGGCTATTCCCGGTACACCCGGATTGGAAAACAGAATCGGCGGTTTGGAAAAAGAACATATTACAGGAAATGTGAGTTACGACCCGGACAACCATCAGTTCATGGTAAAGACACGCCAGGAGAAAGTTGATCTCATCGCCAATTACATTCCTGAACAGGATATTGACAACGGCCCATCGCATGGCAAAGTGGCTGTGCTCGGATGGGGAAGTACTTATGGAGCCATCAAAAGCGCCGTGGAGGATTTGCTGATGGAAGGGTATGAAGTTTCGCACATACACCTGCGTTATCTGCGCCCATTCCCCAAAAACCTGGGTTCATTATTAAAAGGATTTGATACTGTTTTGGTTCCTGAATTAAACAATGGACAGCTTGTAAAAATTATCCGCGATGCTTTTTTAATTAATGCGAAGGGATTGAATAAGATAAAAGGACAGCCCTTTGCAAAGAAAGAAATTGTGGATGCTGTTAAACAATTGTTTTAAAATCTTTTTTTGATTGTCCTGTACAAACTTTTTGGGATTTGACAAAAATCAAAAAACTGTACTTCGGTTTTTTAGATAGCAATGGAAATTATTTTTCTCCTGTTTCAGGAACACATATTGATATTATCTTCACAGGAGAATGATTATGAAAAATCAATCGAGTAAATTTCAGGAGGATACATTTACCATTGCTGAACTCTTTTCAGAAAAAACAAATTCCTCAGTCTTTTTTAACTCAGAATCCCGGCCCCGCTTTTCTAAATTAGTGACCCTCGCAAACAGCATAGGTTTCGATAAAAAAATAACTACCCTATTTCAAAAATCAACCGGCCTTCTGTATGAAGGTGAAAACAAACCGGGCAATGTCTGTTTTGCCAATAACAATGAGGATATGAGAGATGAATTCAAACAGGTTTTTTCAACGATGGATATTTTGTACTATGTATGTGGCATCCTTACATCAAAGGATAACGGAGGCAAATTTCTACATGTTACAGAGCAAAATCCCTTCAGAATAAGCTATCCAAAAGATGCAGAAAATTTCTGGCAAATCGTCAGCAAAGGAAAAAGTCTGGAAGAGAATTAAAAATCCTATCAACTGAAATTTGAAACTTACCTATCTGCGTTAGATGAATTATTTCATATATCCTGTAAAAATCATAATCAGCAAAATCATCCCCACGACAACACGGTACCAGCCCCAGATGCGGAACCCGTGTTTTTTCAGAGATTCTATAAAGAACCGGATAGCTATCATTGCAACCAGAAAAGAAATGATGTTTCCGGCAACCAGAATGTCCACATCCTTTCCGGTAAACCCTCCGGAATTTTTGTAAAATTTGTAAAGTTTGAGTACAGTAGCTCCAAACAAGGTGGGCACACCGAGAAAGAAAGAAAATTCAGCAGCGGCACTTCTCGTTAGTTTTTGCTGCATTCCTCCAATGATGGATGAAGCACTCCGGCTCACTCCCGGAATCATCGCCAGGCATTGCCACACTCCAATCAAAAAGGATTTTTTATAACTTACTTCCTGCTCTGAATGAACGGTAGGATTTTGAAAAAATTTATCAATAAAAATCAGGACAATTCCACCTAAAAATAAAGTTACAGCTACCGTGGTAGCGCTTTGCAACAAAGCATCAATTCTTTTTTCCAACAGCAAACCAAGAATAACGGCAGGGACAACCCCTACCAAAAGTTTTACATAAAACTGCCACCTGTTGAAATTAAAAAACTTTTTCCAGTACAAAACCACAACAGCAAGGATAGCTCCCAATTGAACGGCTATGGTATAAGTATCTGTAAAATCATTTTCAGGTACGCCGAGCAGTTTGCCGGTGATAATAATATGGCCGGTTGATGAAACCGGAAGAAATTCGGTTAATCCTTCAACTATCGCAAGGATAATAGATTGGACGAATGTCATGAAATCTGAAATGTATTATTCTGTCTTGGGTTTTCTCATAATACCAAAAATCTCCACCACCAAACCCCCGACAATTAAAATTGGAGCCAATGTGATTCTTTGAAAACTATAAATGGCTTTGTAATCATATACATTAGGGTTGCTGCTCTTTCCGCCGGCCATCAAAATAAATCCGAGGGCTATAATGATAGCTCCAATGATCATTATTTTGACATTTTCCCTTCCAAACAAAACAAGTTTGGGTCCTGTGTGAGGTTGTGGTTTATTCCCTTTTTTAACCGGTTTAATCTCGTTCTTCATAAATGAATTACAATGTTAAGTAATTATGCGAAAATCAGTATAAATCGTCCAATTTCATTTTTAAATATTTAATGGCCGACCGGTAAGTACTCAAAACTGTTATCAAAATTCCAAGAATACTGATTCCCAAAAAGATCAATAAAAGACTGCCTGTGTCGTGCAATACTTTGAGCGCCGGCACAAACTTTTCAGCCATTACAATACAGGCAATCAAAACAGCAATGGCAATGACGCTCGCAATCAGGCCATTTAACAGCGCCCTTTCATTTAATGGCCGTGTAATGAAACTTCGTGTGGCCCCCACCATCTGCATCGTTTTAATGGTAAACCGGTTGCTGTACATAGAGAGCCGGATGGTATTGTCAATAGACACTATCACAAGAATGCTGAGCAAAATGGCCACTGCAAGCAAAACCCACGTAATGGTTTTCACAAATTTGCTGACACTGGCCACCGTTCCCTGCGGGGTTTGAAATTCAGAAATGGTAGTCGGGAACTTTCCCAACAGCATTTTGCTGATCATATTCAGGCTGTCTTCATTCACATAATTTTCCTTCACATAAAAATCAATGCTTTCCGGCAAAGGATTGCTGATGGCCAACGTTTTCCAGAGGGTATCATTCTCTGCATTGTATCTTTCAATGGCTTTTTCCTTGGTTACATATTCAACATGAACAGCGTAGGGAAGCGCTTCCACGAATTTGTTAAGCGAGTCAATTTGTTGCGATGTGGCCGTTGGAAAAATATAAGCATGAAACTGGATATTCTCCTTAAAATATTTTCCTGTTTTTTGAAGATTCACAAAAATCCATCCTACCATTCCAAACAAAAACAGCACCAGGGAAACACCGATAATTGCATAAACGTATGAAGATTTGCCACGCCTTGTGGACTGTCTTTTTGATTGCCCCATTCTAAATCAAAATTCTTGAAGAGTTAAACAATTTTGCTGCTTTACATTTTTAGGGCACTTTAGTAATTTTGTGCCCAATTTGCAACAATGCTAAAGTACCACAACTTACATCAGGTAAATAAAAAAATTAATCAATAACATATTTTTCACAAAAAGAAGTGGCTACTTCGTACCCTACACAGGTTTTAATCAGATTAAAGGATGGAATACAATTTTAAAGAAATAGAAAAAAAATGGCAGGATTACTGGAATGAAAATCATATTTATCAGGTAAACAACGATTCAAAAAAGCCCCCCTTTTATGTGCTCGATATGTTTCCATATCCCAGCGGCGCAGGATTGCATGTCGGACATCCGCTCGGTTATATCGCCAGCGATATTTTTGCCCGTTACAAACGCCTGAAAGGCTTCAATGTACTGCATCCGATGGGATTCGACAGTTTTGGATTGCCCGCCGAACAATACGCCCTTGAAACCGGCCAGCATCCGGCCGTAACGACGGAAAAAAATATTTCAACTTTCAAAAGTCAGATGGAAAAAATCGGTTTTTGTTTTGACTGGAGCAGAGAAGTCAGAACGAGCGATCCGCATTTTTATAAATGGACACAATGGATTTTCCTAAAACTCTTTGATAGTTGGTACAACAAAAGAAAAGATAAAGCCGAACCCATTGCAACTTTATTGAAAGAATTAAATGATCATGGCACAAAAAATTTGCAGGACAACAGAGACCTCGACCTTTCTGCCGGTGAATGGAAATCAATGGATGAAAAACAACAACAGGATTTTCTGATGAATTTCCGTTTGGCTTATTCATCTTATGGCGATGTAAACTGGTGTGAAGCGCTGGGCACTGTGCTTGCCAATGATGAAGTGATAAATGGAGTAAGTGAACGAGGTGGATATCCGGTGGTGAAAAAGAAAATGCGTCAATGGTTTTTGAGAATTACGGCTTATGCCGACCGGCTCCTGGACGGATTGGAAAAAATCGGATTCAGCGAAGCGATGAAGGAAATGCAGCGCAACTGGATTGGACGAAGTGAAGGAGCAGAACTAAGTTTTAAGGTTAACATGCCAGCCGGTGAAGAAGAAAAAAACATTAAAGTTTATACTACCCGTCCGGATACAATTTTCGGGGTGGATTTTCTCGTTCTCGCACCTGAACATGAACTCATAGAAAAAATTACAACACCCGAACAGAAAAAAACGGTTGAAGAATATCTTAAATATGTGAAAAGCCGGAGCGACCGCGAACGCATGTCAGAAGTGAAACAGGTGACAGGTTGCTTTACCGGAGCTTACGGGATCAATCCTTTTGACGGAAGAAAAGTTCCCATCTGGACAGCCGAATATGTACTGTCTGGTTATGGTACCGGAGCCATCATGGCTGTGCCGTGCGGCGACCAGAGAGATTTTGATTTTGCCACACATTTCAATATTCCGATTACGAATATCATCGGAGATGCCTTCACAGGAAAAGAAGCCAATCCGACCAAAGAAGCCATTCTTCAGAAATCGGATTTTCTTAACGGTATGCTGATGAAAAAGGCTTTGCCGGTGGCGATTGATAAAATAGAGGAACTACACCTCGGCAAACGGAAAGTCAATTACAAAATGAGAGATGCCGGTTACAGCCGCCAGCGTTATTGGGGCGAACCTTTCCCCATCATCTGGAAAGACGGTATTGCCAAACAATTGAGTGAAAAAGATCTGCCTCTTGAATTGCCATTCGTTGAACATTACAAACCCGGCAAAGATGGGGAAGGGCCTCTGTCCAATATCACAGATTGGGTAAATACAGCAGAAGGAAAAAGAGAGACAAGCACGATGCCCGGTTATGCAGGTAGCAGTTGGTATTTTTTGCGTTATACCGATCCGCACAACGACCGGGAATTTGCCGGCAGAAAAGCCACAGATTACTGGGGACAGGTGGATTTATACATCGGGGGCACGGAACATGCAGTCGGACATCTTTTGTACAGCAGAATGTGGACAAAATTCCTGTACGATTCCGGCCTCATTTCATTTGATGAACCATATAAAAAACTCATCAACCAGGGGATGATCACGGCCAAGTCTTATTTCTTTGCTGTTGAGGATAAACTAATTGTTTCGTACGATAAGGATAAAACCAATCAGAAATTTTTCAGATTTAAATATGGCCACAAATTCGTGGACGGCACAGGAAAAATTTCAAAGAAAAAATTAGATGAACTTGTAAAATCAGGCGAAGCAGAAATTCCTTTTCCGGAAATCAAATGGCAAAGTTCAGGCGATAATTCATTTCTTCAACTGAAGGAAGAATCTGAAAAAATGTCCAAGTCAAAATTCAATGTCGACAACCCGGATGACCTGGTGGCCCAATACGGAGCCGATACATTCAGGATGTATGAAATGTTTCTTGGCCCGGTGGAACAAAGCAAACCCTGGGATACCAAGGGCATTGAAGGTGTGTACCGTTTTCTGAAAAAATTGTGGCGGCTGTTTTATGACGAGCACAAAGGCCTCATTCTGACAGATGAAAACCCCACACCGGCGGAATTGAAAGTATTGAACAAAACCATCAAAAAGATTTCGGATGATACCGAACGGTTTTCATTCAATACGGCGGTAAGCGCTTTTATGATCGGTGTCAACGAGCTGTCGGATTTGAAATGCCATAAGAAAGAAATATTGGTTCCTTTCCTCATCCTGCTCAGCCCTTATGCACCACACATTGCCGAAGAATTGTATCACCAGGCCGGAAATACAGGCTCGGTTATTGATGCGGATTATCCGGTGGCAGATGAGAAATATCTGATTGAAAACGAAAAACAATACCCCGTTTCAATCAATGGCAAAGTGAGAACAACGATGAACATTTCTCTGGATGCCGGCCAGCACGAAGTGGAAAGCCTGGTTTTGGAAAATGAGGTGATCCGGAAATGGGTGGAAGAAAAACCGGTGAAAAAAATAATTTACGTCAAAAACAGGATGATCAACATCGTCATTTAACAACAACCATAAATTCCTTAAATTACAGGGATCGATTTACACCTAAAACATAATTTATGAACAATGACACTGCACCTCTCAGTCATCTTTCGCAAACTTTGATCGGAAGTGAAATAGTAAAACTCGGTGGAGAAATAAAAGAAAAGATCAGCAAGGGAGATAAAATCTACAATTTTACCATTGGAGATTTTGATTCTTCCATCTTCCCTATTCCGCAACGCTTTGAGGACTTAATCATTGAGGCGTACAAAAACCGGAAGACCACTTACCCGCCTGCAAATGGCATTGCAGCATTGAGAGAATCTGTCACCCATTTCATTAAAAAATATGAAGGATTGAATTATTCACCCGACGAAGTGTTGATCGGTGCAGGTGGCAGACCGCTGATTTACGGCGTTTACAGAGCCATTGTTGATGAGGGCGACAAAGTCATTTATCCTGTTCCAAGCTGGAACAACAACCACTATGTCCATTTTTGCGGAGGCCGCCACCAGGTTATCGAAACCAGACCGGAAGACAACTTCATGCCAACCGCCGAAGAAATCAAACCTTACATTTCCGATGCGGTTCTGATAGCACTGTGTTCACCTTTGAATCCAACAGGAACTGTTTTCACCAAAGAAGAACTCAGCAAAATCTGCGACATGATCCTTGAAGAAAACGCACGCAGAAAAGAAAATGAAAAGAAACTGTATCTTCTGTACGACCAAATGTACTGGACACTGACCTATGGTAATACCCGCCATTACAATCCCGTTGCGCTCAATCCTGAAATGAAAGATTATACCATCTACATTGACGGCATCAGCAAGGCGCTCGCTTCCACAGGGGTAAGAGTCGGGTGGGCGCTCGGTCCACAAAAAGTGCTGAACAAAATGAGATCTATCAACAGCCACGTCGGCGCATGGAGCCCGATGGCCGAGCAACACGCCACAGCCGCTTTTTTAAAAGAAGATGACGAAATGGATGCACACCTCTCTCATTTCCGTTCGGAACTTCAGGAGAGGTTGCAAAAAATTTACAACGGTTTTCAACAATTGAAAAAAGAGGGTTACGACGTGGACACGTGCAAACCCGAAGCTGCCATTTACATGGCCATCAAGATTAATCTTACCGGCAAAAAAACATCAGATGGAAATGTCCTGCAAACGCAGCAGGATGTAACGGCCTATATTCTGAATGAAGCCAAACTGGGATTGGTGCCGTTTTATGCCTTTGGGGGATCAAAAAATTCTCCGTGGTACAGATTGAGTGTGGGCACCAGCAAAAAGGAAGATATTCCGGAGATGTTTGAAAAACTGAGGAAGGCTCTGGGAAGGCTGAAGTAGGAAGTGACATTCTAACTGATTTATAGCAGGATTAGATTTTAATTGGCAGAGATTTTCCAACCAACCCAACATTTTTGGTAGATTTGGCCATAATGAAGTCTGAAAACAGGGAAGTTTGAGAACTCATCATAAAATAATAAACGGAGACAGCAGGCAAATGATTGAATTGCCCGATAATTCTGTGCATCTGGTTGTCACCTCGCCCCCCTATTGGCAGCTCAAAGATTATGGTTCAGACAATCAAATAGGGTTCAACGATAGTTATGAAAATTATATCAATAACCTGAATCTGGTTTGGAAAGAATGTTACCGTGTTCTTCATAACGGGTGTAGATTATGTGTCAATATCGGAGATCAATTTGCCAGAGCTGTTTATTACGGGCGGTACAAAGTCATTCCCATTCGCCAGGAGATCATTAAATTTTGTGAGAATATCGGTTTTGATTACATGGGAGCTGTCATCTGGCAAAAAGTTACGACCTCTCACACAACAGGCGGTGGAGTTCAGATGGGATCCTATCCTTATCCGAGAAATGGTATCCTTAAACTCGATTATGAATTCATCCTCATTTTTAAAAAACTCGGAGACTCTCCAAAACCAACCAAAGAACAGAAAGAACTTTCCAAAATGACAGCAGAGGAATGGAATACATTTTTTGCAGGGCATTGGAGCTTTGCCGGTGCAAGACAAACAGGGCATATTGCCATGTTCCCTGAAGAACTTCCAAGGCGACTTATCAAAATGTTCGCCTTTGTTGGTGACACTATTCTTGACCCTTTTGCAGGAAGTGGTACAACTGCCCTGGCTGCAAGAAATACAGACAGAAACTCACTATGTTTTGAAATTAATCCGGAATTTATCCCGGTCATAAAGAAAAAACTGGAAGTTCATCAGAAAGATTTGAATGGAACAACCTATGAATTCACAAAACAGGAAGCCCTTACTACTGACTTCAAAAAAGAGATTCAAAAACTACCATATATTTTCAAGGATCCGCAAAGGCTTAACAACAAAGTCGATATAAAGAAACTTCAGTTCGGCTCCAGGATTGACAAAAATGGTTCTGCTCAACGGGAAGAGTTTTTCATAGTTAAAGAAATTATCAGTCCTGCAATAATCCGTCTGAATAATGATCTCATCGTAAAACTTCTTGGTATCAAAGAAGACCCATTAATCAATGGGAAGGCAAAATCATTTCTTATTGAAAAAACAAAAGGAAAAAGAGTCTTTTTGAAATATGATAATTTAAAGTACGACAAAGAAAACCACCTACTCTGCTATCTCTATTTGGAAAATAAAACCTTTATCAACGCTCATTTAATTAAAAACGGCCTGGTACAAGTAGATCGTGATATTGATTTTAAATACAAGGTCAAATTTTTAGACCTCCTCCATCGAAACAATGGCTAAAGAATGGATATTAAACAGCGCGATGAACCGGTTCCAACTGAACTTTAAAAGAAATGTGGGACCTACATCCGAATCTATAAGAAAGTGCTCTCCCAAGGATATTGATGAGTGGAGAAAATATTATTTTTCAAATGTAAAATCAGAGGAACACCTTATTGAACTTGGCAAAAAGCTTTACATTAAAATCACCGAAGTAATACAATCTGAAGTTTCTGAAGTAACCGAACAAGATTGCATTAACTATATGATAAATCTTGTTATTGACAGGACATACGATGGCTACGTCACCGAAATCCAAACTGTTTATGGACAACTTCAAAATCTGCTGAACGTAAAGATTGAACCAGCGCCTGATGAATGGGACAGATTATTTAATGTTGACTTTTTCATTAAAGTTTCAGAAAGATTTATCGGGATTCAAATCAAACCCATTTCGTTTGGTAACAGCTCTCAATTACCTGAAGTTTTCAAAGAAAAAGAAATACAGGAAGAAACACACAAACAATTTACAGAACAGTTTGGGGGTAAAGTCTTTTATATATTTTCAATAAAAAACGGTGATAAGAAAGCAATTTATAACATGGAAGTGGTTGAGGAGATAGCCGATGAAATAAAGCGGTTGGAAAATAGATGAAGGTTATCATTTGTAATTGCACAGAACCCGATAATTTCAGGAAGAGTTATTGGCGGGATAGATAAAGAAAAAACATCCTCTTAAAACAATTTCATCATTCCCCTTCCGGTGATTCATAAAAAAGAAATTCCTTATCCGCAATCCTTAAATCTTTCCAATGATCAGATTTTATCCTAAATCCATACATGCTGCAAGTCTTCATAATGATGATAGATTTGCGATCGAATTGATTTATAAATTCAGTAATGCCGGGATTGTGGGAAAATAAAAGTGCAGTGTGCAATGAATTGTCAATGGATTCAATGGCTCCGTAAAAATCAGAGATATGAGGTTGATACAAACGGTCAATTATCTTTAAATTTTTTTTATCCAACCCGAATCGTTTAAAAAAATATTCTGCTGTTTCAACAGCCCTGGTTGCCGGACTGGAAAGGAAAACATCAGGAACGATCCCCAAATGAGCAAGTCTTTCAGCCATGAATGAAGCCTGAGTTTTTCCTGTTTCATCAAGCACCCTTTCCATATCTTTCTGGTATATGTGACCCCACCCACTTTTGGCATGCCGGATTAAAACAAGTGTTTTCATAGCTGATCAGAATTTTTAATAACTCCTTTCGTTTTTTCCCTGCATGTAATTCATGAATGCCTGATTGACCACCCTGTTTCCTCCGGGTGTCGGATAATCACCTGTAAAATACCAGTCCCCTGTGTTGGTAGGACAACATTTATGAAGCCCCTCTACGGTTTGATAAATTACTTCAACCGGTATTTCAAAATTTTCCGGTGTAACGAGTTTTGCAATCTCAAGTGATATTTCATCCGCGGTAAATGGCTTGTAAATTTCCTTTACCAGGTTGACGGTATGTAATTTATTATTGCGTTGCAACTCCTTGCAACAATCAAAAACAGAATTCATCAGGCAGGTTTTACCCGATTCTTTCAACAGTGCTTCGGCTGCCCTGAAAGCAACAAATTCTTTCATCCGGCTCATATCAATTCCGTAACAATCCGGGTAACGGATTTGCGGGGCCGATGAAACCACAATGATTCTCTTCGGTTGCAAACGTCCGAGCATCCTGATGATGCTTTCCCGCAACGTTGTGCCCCGGACAATTGAATCATCAATAACCACCAATGTATCCACACCTTTTCTTACTGTGCCGTAGGTAATATCATATACATGTTGCACCATCTCATTGCGGCTTTTATCTTCCGTAATGAATGTTCGCAACTTCACATCTTTGATGGCAATCTTTTCAATCCGGATCCTGCGGTTGACCAGTTCAGCCAGTTTTTCTTCATCATAATCTTTGCCCCAGCTCATGATGCGTTTGATCTTGATCTGGTTCAGGTAATCTTCAGCACCCTGCACCATTCCGTAAAACGCTGTTTCAGCCGTATTCGGAATGAAAGAGAAAATAGTGTCCTTCAGGTTATAGTCAACTGCTTTCAAAACCTTTTCGCTGAGCGAATGGCCAAGGGCTTTCCTTTCATTATATATCTTTTCATCACTGCCCCTTGAAAAATAAATCCTTTCAAAGCTGCAAGCTTTCCTTTCGAGAGGTTTAATAATTTCTTCTACGGAAAATGAACCGTCATTTTGAGTGATCAACGCATTGCCCGGCATCAGTTCCTTCACATGGTTTTCACCCACATTAAAAACGGTACGAATGGCAGGCCGTTCACTGGCAGCTACGATAAACTCATCATCTGAATAATAATAAGCAGGGCGGATTCCGTGCGGGTCTCTTACCACAAATCCGCACCCGTTGCCTACCAATCCTCCAAATGTATAACCGCCATCAAAATAAGCCACAGCGCTGCGCAACACCTTTGCCATGTCCACACATTCCGGATTGGCTTCATCTGCCAACACCAAAAAATGATAAATCACATCGAGCATTGCAGCCAGATCGCTCTCGCCTGCTGTTGATGACCGCGGACTATTTACGAGTGCAAAAAGTTCATCTTTATTTACCAGGTTAAAATTCCCTGCCAGAGCAAGGTTCCTGACGGGCTTTGTATGGCACTTGATATAGGGATGGCAAAGTTCTTCAGCGTTCCTTCCCTGGGTGCCATATCTGAGATGTCCAAGCATCAGTTCGCCAAGTGCATCAATGTGCCCTTTCATGTGTTCCGGGTGATCCCCGATATCTGCATGGTATCTTTTTACTTCCGCAATCTGTGATGAAACCTTTGAAAAAATATCAGCAATGGCCTGGTTGTCGATGCTCCTGAGCCTGTACAAAAACGGGCTGCCCTCGGGCATATTTAACTTTACCGTTGCTATCCCCGCTCCGTCCTGCCCGCGGTTGTGCTGTTTTTCCATCAGAAGGTACAGCTTGTTTAATCCGTACAGGACATTGCCATACTTTTCATGATAATATCTGAGAGGTTTGCGCAGCCTGATAAACGCAAGACCGCACTCATGTTTTATTGGATCGCTCATGTATTAAAAAGAGAATGCAAAATTAGTGCAATTTGTCCGAGGCAACGATTAAACAGATGTTGGGATAAGATTAAATTATCAACATTTTTCCCGGGTATCTGCAAAAATGCTCCTAAAAAAACAGACTTATTATCATTATCTATGTCATTCCGGTCGAAAACGATAAATAAAAAAAGTTTTTTTATGTCAGGCTTTGAAGCAAAAACAGCGGGATGATAAATTATCCCAAATTTGCAGTTGGCTGCAAAACGACTAAGAAAGCCTAATGCTCAAATAAATCGTTTTCGCAAAGGCTTTTCTAAGCCGGGGTTACCGGGATGCTTCCCCTCAACCCCTTACGCACTTTGCAGTAGCTTTTGAGGCTACTGCAAAATCCCGGTTTAATATTATTCCGGTAGCTTTTTCAGAGGTGTTCATCCATTATGAAAAAAGGCTGTTACATCCGCTATAACAACCTTTTTCTTTTGAGAATATTTTTGTAAAATTGAAATCATTCTTTAGCTACCGTTGCCAGCCACTGGCGAATGTCGGGACATGACTGATACTCGGGAGCTACTTTGATGTAAAACGTAGGGACTTTATCCGCAAACCACTTGTCAAGTGCATCTTGTTTCTTTTCATCCAATGCTGCTGCAGAGATTTTATCATAGTCATCTTTCAGGTTCTCTCTGTGAGGTTGGGTTTTAGATATCAGGTAAATAATGCGTACACCGATTTTGCCACGATCGTCTGTAAACTGGACTGGCTGGCTGTATTGCCCAACTTTCAGGCTGTCGAGCATCATGACAATACCTTTATCCAACTGATCAATTGTGAGATCAGAAGAGTTTGTCTGAGGGTTTGTAATCAGTCCGCCGGTAAATTTGTTGTTTTCATCTTCGCTGTATTTGGCAACTGCTTCACCAAAAGTCAACCTGCCATCCACCAGTTGTTTCCTTACAGAATCCAGTTTTTGAATGGTTTCATTGATTTCAATTGAACTGACCTGCGGTATTTTAAGGATGTGCCTTACCGTGGCATCATCCCCTCTTTTGCTCACCATCTGGATAATATGATATCCGAACCTGGATTTAAACACATTGGATATTTGTCCATCCTTCAATGCAAATGCCTTGGCAAGAAAAATCGGATCAATATTTTTATCGTTACGGTTGATATCGAGAAGCCCGCCATTATTTTTCGTACCGGGATCGTCGCTGTAAATAGAAGCCAGTGTCTCAAATTTCTGGGTTCCGTCTTCCACCTGCTTCTTGTATTGCTTTAACTGATCTATCTCATAAGTTTCCACATCACGGCTGGGTTTCGGATAAATTACGACTTGCCCCACATTCAACTCAGACTCATAAAACTGAAGGCTGTCTTTTGGAATCTTATTATAGAATGCTTCTACTTCTTCCGGTGTGATCCTGATGCTGCCGACAATCTTGTCTCTTTCTCCCTCGGCAAGTCTTCTTTCTTTAAACATGGGCCTGCTTTCTTCCTTAATCTGAAAGACCGTTTTTCCTGCAATCTTTTCCAGCATTTCTTTACTGCCGTACATACTTACAAAATAGCGAATCTGATTGTCCAAATCCCCTTCCACGTCTTCATCACTTACGGGGATGGAGTCTTTTTCGGCCTGCAAAACCAGCGCCTTCATTCCCATATCCTGTTCGAGAAGCATACAGCTCAGGTTGGGAGGCAAAACCTGTCCCGGATTGCTTCTTTGCATATCAAAAATCTTATTGTCGATATCACTCTTAAGGACAATCTTGTCACCCACTGTGGCAATAATTTTATCGGCAACTACTTTTTTGATCTGGGCATTTGCCCGGGCAGCAAAAAGAACAAATATGATTGCGAATATTTTTTTCATCAGGATTTATAATGTATTGAGCAAGGTTCAAAAATACACAGCCTGTGGATTGAGGGAGTGATAATTTAAGTTAAAATGAGTTTTACAAAGAGCGTTTGACTTCCACTTCTTCAAATGATTCTACCATATCACCCACTTTGATATCGTTGAAATTTTTAATAGTAAGGCCACATTCCATTCCATTGCTTACTTCCTTCACATCATCCTTAAAGCGTTTTAAACTTGCTAATTCTGCTGTATGAATAATGATACCATCCCGTACAAGCCTGACTCTGTTGGTGCGTACTATTTTTCCATCCACCACAAGGCATCCGGCGACGGTAACTTTATCAAATTTGAAAGTATCTTTTACTTCTGCTATACCGATCATTTTTTCCTGAATCTTGGGTTCAAGCATTCCTTCCATAGCGCTCTTCACCTCATCTATGGCATCGTAAATGATGGTGTAGGTCTTGATTTCAACACCTTCCTTTTCAGCCAGCCGCGATGCCTGAATTGCGGGACGCACATTGAATCCGATGATAATGGCATCTGAGGCTGTGGCGAGCATAACGTCAGTTTCGGTAATCTGTCCGATTCCTTTATGTACGACGTTGACTACAATTTCCTCACTGCTTAATTTCTGCAAACTATCACTCAGCGCTTCTGCCGATCCATCCACATCTGCACGAAGGATAAGGTTCAATTCCTTGAAGTTACCCAGCGCAAGGCGTCTTCCGATTTCATCCAGTGTAATATGTTTCTTGGATCGAATCCCCTGCTCTCTTAAAATCTGTGCGCGTTTGTTTGCTGTTTCCTTGGCTTCTGATTCATCTTCATAAACCTTGAAAGTTTCGCCTGCCTGTGGTGCGCCATTCAAACCCAGAATCAATACCGGCGTACTTGGCGGAGCTTCTTCTACTCTCTGGTTACGCTCGTTAAACATGGCTTTAATACGTCCGTAATGCTGACCTGAAACCATAATGTCTCCCTGACGAAGTGTTCCGTTTAACACCAGTACGGTGGCAACATACCCACGTCCTTTATCCAGAGATGCTTCGATAACAGTACCTGAAGCTGCTTTTTTGGGATTTGCTTTCAGTTCCAGAAGATCGGCCTGCAGCAAAACCTTATCCAACAGTTCATTTACATTCAATCCCTTTTTGGCGCTGATTTCCTGGCTCTGGTATTGGCCGCCCCAATCTTCCACGAGCAGATTCATAGACGCCAGTTGTTCTTTAATTTTTTCAGGATTAGCGCCATCTTTATCAATTTTATTCAGCGCAAAAACCATCGGAACGTTAGCCGCCTGGGCATGTGAAATAGCTTCTTTTGTTTGTGGCATCACTGCATCGTCAGCAGCGATCACAATAACTGCAATATCCGTGACTTTGGCACCACGGGCACGCATGGCTGTGAACGCCTCGTGGCCAGGAGTATCCAAAAAGGTAATGGATCTGCCATTGGCCAGTTTTACTTCATAGGCTCCGATATGCTGTGTGATACCACCGGCTTCTCCGGCAATGACATTTGCATGGCGGATATAGTCGAGCAATGATGTTTTACCATGATCCACATGTCCCATGATGGTAACAATGGGCGGGCGCGGCACCAAATCTTCAGGGGCATCCACCTCATCAATATCTTCCATGTGGTGAGTTTCATCCACATTGAGAAATTCAACTTCGTATCCGAATTCAGAAGCCACCAATTCAATTACATCGGCTTCCAATCTTTGGTTAATTGACACCATGATTCCGAGGCTCATACATTTGCTAATAACATCAGCAAACGATACATCCATCAGATTGGCAAACTCACTGACTGATACATATTCTGTAACCCGCAGCTTCTTATCGGTATTCTCCATTGCTGCCATTCCTTCTTCCTCAGCATGTTTCTTCTTCCGGAATTTTGCTCTCTGGCTTTTCCCGCGTCCGGTTGCCCCGGCAAGTTTTGCCTGCGTTTCCTTTATCTTATTTTGAATTTCCTTTTCGTCAATTTCCGTCTGTTCAATTCTGATATGCCTTCCCTGATGGTGCGGGCGTGGCTTTTGTCCCTGGCCTGCATCGGGGCCATGTCCTGCAGGCGGCCTTCTTGCAACCTTAATACGATTCCTTTTCCTTTTTTCACCCGGGCTATGTTTAACTTCGTGAACCGGCAATTGAATTTTATCGACCACTTTGGGGCCAGAGAGTTTTGTTCTCTGGGTTTTTATCATTTCAGGCTCTGCTTTTTCAGGTATCGGCTGGGTCAGTGAGCCAATGGTTTTTTCCTTCTCCGGTTCTTTTTGGGGTTCCGGTTTCGGAGCGGGTTTCTCTTCCTTTGCAGGTTGTTTTTTACCCTTTACAACTTTTGTTTTCGGAGCTTCTTCTTTTTTACTTTTCTTTTTCGGGTGCGTGATGGAATTGAGTTCTTCAATATCAATTTTATCCACCACTTTGGGGCCTGCCAGTTCAGGAGCTTCAATGGTCACATGATCATTTTCAATAACCGGAGGTTGTTCTGCTTCAGGTTCCTTTGTTTCCGGAACCTCTTTTTTTGTTTCTGTAACAGGTGGTACTTCAACAACTTCTTCGGGAGCCGGCACTTCTGCTTTCACTTCTTCGGGAACAGGCGGAGGAGGAGTTGTTTCTTTTTTGACAATGGAAATATCCTGTTCGTCTTTTCTTTTCTTCACTTCCACCGGGGCAGATTTGGGAAGATCCACTGCCTCTGCTTTCTTCTTGGCCAATTTATCCGACTGAAATTCTTTTTGCAGAGCCGAATACATATCTTCAGAAAGCTTTGAGTTTGGTGTCAGATCGGCGGTTTCGAAACCTTTTGCCGATAGGAAATCCAATAAGGTTTCTTTACCTATATTGAATTCACGCGCTGCCGCCATTATCCTTGGTGTCATTATCTCTGCCATTAAATTCGTCTCCTCTTCCAATGTTGGAAGGATTTAAAATCTATTTTAATTTATTTCAATACTGCGCAAGGAATAACCCAGGCTGTCAAACCCAACCGTGAATTATTCTTTAGCCAGTTCTTCTTCCAGAATCTTTTTTACATCCTTAATGGTCTCAACCTCCAGATCAGTCCTGCGTTCGAGTTCTTCATCTGTAAGGACAAGTACACTCTTCGCTGTATCACACCCGATTTTCTTCAACTCGTCTATCACCCATGTCTGAATTTCATCTGCAAATTCATCCAGATCCACATCTATTTCTTCTTCAACATCTTCATTATCCCTGAATACATCAAGTTCATATTCCGTCAGTTCACTTGCCAGTTTAATGTTCACTCCCCTGCGGCCGATTGCCAAAGATACCTGATCAGGTTTCAAATAGATGTTTGCATGTTTGTTTTCCGTATCCAGGTCCATGCTGGTGATTTTGGCAGGTGTCAGCGACCGCTGAATGAGTAGCTGGATATTATTTGTCCAGTTGATGACATCAATATTTTCATTTCTCAGCTCACGTACAATCCCATGAATGCGGCTTCCTTTCATACCAACACACGCGCCTACGGGATCTATTCTGTCGTCATAACTTTCGACAGCCACCTTGGCTCTTTCTCCCGGATCGCGGACAATTTTTTTGATAACAATAAGGCCGTCAAAAATTTCAGGAACTTCTATTTCCAGAAGTTTGGCAAGGAAGGACGGATCCGTACGTGAAAGAATAATTACAACCTGGTTATTTTTTAATTCAACTTTCTTTAATACTGCCCGGATTGTTTCTCCTTTTTTAAAATAGTCAGAGGGGATTTGTTCTGATTTGGGAAGCAACATTTCATTTCCATCTTCATCGAGAAGGAGTATTTCCTTTTTCCAGACCTGATACACTTCACCTGTGATAATCTCTCCGATCCTGTCCTCATATTTTTTCATGAGGATATTTTTCTTCAGGTCATTGATACGGCTGGCCAATGTCTGCCGGCCTGCGAGAATGGCCCTTCTGCCAAATTCTTTTTGGATATCCACTTCTTCATACAGCTCTTCGCCTACCTGGTAATCCGGTTCAATTTTAATGGCGTCTTTGTATTCAATTTCTGTCAGGGTATTGTACAAGTCATCATTTTCGACAATTGTACGGCGACGGAAAATTTCGAGGTCTCCTTTCTGGTCGTTCACAATGACATCGAAATTATCGTCTGATCCATATTTTTTACGGATCAACGTTTTGAACACATCTTCCATAACCTTCATGAGCGTAGGCCTGTCAATGTTTTCGGCATCCTTAAATTCCTGAAAGGACTCGATAAGATTAATACTTGCCATAAAAATATTTTTTTTAAAATGTCACAACCACTTTCACCTGTTTAATCTGAGCAAAAGGTATTGTTATGGTTTTTACTTCTGTTTGTTTATTTTTTGTTTTAGATTCCAATTGTAAAGAGATGTCATTTTCGGTGACTGCTGTCAGCTTTCCCACCTGCCCGGTTCCTTCTGCCATTTGCACCTGCACTGTTCTGCCCACGTTTTTCAAAAATTGCCTCAGAAGTTTGAGTGGCCTGTCGATTCCGGGAGAGGATACTTCCGTTGTATAATTGGCACTCCCGAAAATTTTCTTTTCTTCAATCCACTTTACAAGCGCCTTGTTCACTGTGGCACACCGGTCAATATTAATCCCGCGATCAGCGTCCAGTAGTATTGTCACTTTATTTTTCCCGGTTGTCACTTGTACATCCACCAGAAAGGCATCCGGCCATTGCGCAATAAACGCCTCTGTAAACTCCTGAATCCTGCCTGAAATTTCATTTTGTATCATCGGGAAAAAACATCAACGTTTAGAACAGAAGAAGGGAACGATGCCGTTCCCTTCCTCTAATCTGTTACGCCTGCAAATATAAGATTGTAAAGGATTACAACCCAAAAAATATTTTTATCCGTATCAGATGATTAACAAATTTTTCATCACGTTTAAATGGTGTTTGTATGCCGTTTAAAATGGTTTTAACTAAATTTGATTGTCATGAATATCTTCAAACTGTTAGGCCAGATACTTTTATTCTACATTCTCTACAGGCTAATCATGAACTTTATTGTGCCTGCTTACCGGGGTGTCAAAAGATTCAACCGGCAGTTTAAGCAGATGCAACAAAATATGCAACAGAATTTTGAACAGCAGCAACGCCAGGCACAACAAAAGAGCACACCTTCACAACCTGCTGAAAAAAGTACATCAATTGAAGAAGGTGAATATATCGAATTCGAAGAGATCAAAAACAATAATTAGATTCATACTACTTCACAATATCCAACAGTCCTAAATCTTCGATTGATTTACCTTTCTCAAGCAGGACAGAATCGATCCCGACGGATTCAGCGCCTTCCACATTCTGGACAGAATCATCAATAAATAAGGTATCTCCGGGATGGATAGACGCCTGGTTTAATACCCATTGATAGATATCGGAGTCGGGTTTGCGTTTGCCCGTATTAAAACTGTAAAACGCATGTTGAAAATGATTTTCAAACGGCATCTTTCTGGGTTTGGAATAATAAATCTTGTCGATTTCTTCTACATGGATACGGTTTGTATTACTGAGCAAAAAAATTGTTGCTTTTGATTTTAAAGTATCGAGGTATTGCAATGAGGATTCACGAAAACCGATGAGCATGGCATTCCAGGCTTTTCTGATTTCGGATTCAGACAAATAAAGGCCAGAAAGTTTGTTGAGCTCTGAATAAAAATCAGCGGTATCAATGGTTCCGCATTCCAGCCGCTGAAAAAGATGAGAAGCGCCCTGCTGGCTATACAATTGGTCAAAATTGGAAACACCCAGTTTTTTGAAAGCTTGTTCTGTCAGGTGATAATCTACATTAAACAAAACACCTCCGAGGTCAAAAATGATATTTTTGTATTTGGACATAATGCAAAGAAAATTAATTATTTTGGGGCAAGTGAATTTCTCTATTTTTGCAGCCCTTATCGGAGAAAATTTTATCAGACAGATAAAATTTTGTGCTGGGAAAATGAAGATATTTGGATGTAAAATCCACCGGCTCATCCTCCCGATAGTTATCGGGACTATCGGGACAGTGGTCCCAGGTTCAAGTCCTGGATAAAAAACTTGAAAGATATTTTGGGCCTATAGCTCAGTCGGTTAGAGCACCTGACTCTCCCGATGACTATCGGGACAGGCGGTCCCAGGTTCAAGTCCTGGATAAAAAACTTGAAAGGTGTTTTGGATGTAAAAATCCATGGACTCATCCCGATAACTATCGGGAGGTTAGAGCACCTGACTCTCCCGATGGCTATCGGGACAGTGGTCCCAGGTTCAAGTCCTGGATAAAAAACTTGAAAGATATTTTGGGCCTATAGCTCAGTCGGTTAGAGCACCTGACTCATAATCAGGTGGTCCCAGGTTCAAGTCCTGGTGGGCCCACAAGAAAGCTACACATCTCGTGTGGCTTTTTTATTTTCGTAGAACACGAAAAAATTGAAAGTAACTGAGCACCTGACTCTCCCGATAAATATCGGGACAGGTGGTCCCAGGTTCAATCCCGATAGCTATCGGGAGGTGGGCCCACAAGAAGCCGTATCTTACAGGAAGGATGGCTTTTTTTATGGCAGTCTGTTACATCTTATATTCAATAAAGCTGGATAAATTCTATGTAGGATTTACCCAGGATAGTGTGGAAGAAAGGGTGGTCAAACACAATGCTTCTTACTATGGATATCATTATACCTCAAAAGCCGGTGACTGGCAGATTTTCTTAGTAATTGAGTGTGATACGATTTCACAAGCAATGAAAATAGAGAAACACATCAACCCAAATTTTGCAGTTGACTGCAAAACGACTAAGAAAGCCTAATGCTCAAATGAAATATTTTCGCAAAGGCTTTCTAAGCCGGGGTTACCGGGATGCTTCCCACAATCCTTCCGCACTTTGCAGTAGCCTTTGAGGCTATTGCAAAATCCCGGATTAAGAGGATGAAGAGCAGAAAGTATTATCATGACCTGAAGAAATATCCTGAAATTTTTAAAAAACTAAAAGATAAATATAAGAGCACCTGACTCTCCCGATAAATACGGGGACTATCGGGACTATCGGGACAGGTTGGTCACCTGGGAATCGTAGAGTTACAATAAATGATATAGCTCTTTTTATTTTATGTGACCATAAAAAAGTATAACAAGGGATACTTCAACACAAATAAGTGAAAAGAAAAAAGTGAGTGTGGAGTGTAGAAGCCCGCAAGGCCTTTTTGCGGGAGGTGGCAGTTATCTTAACTGCCGGATTACAACATCCTGTTGTAAACCCATGTACTGGCAGAATTCTTCAATGGTAACAACCTGGTGTTGTTCTTTGTTGAAGTACTCTTTAATCTTTTTGATAAGATATCTGCCATACCTGTCGCTTTTGCCTGTGATTATCTGAATGTCTTTCGGATAAATACACAATCTGTTCATTTCAAAAATATGCTTTTCATACACTATCCATACATCATCCATACTCAGGATAGGAGGTATTGGTAGCAAAGATAACGATTATGCATGACTGTCAGAAGGGTGTTTTCCGGAAGAATCCGGCAATAACGGAAATACCGGAAGCGCTTATTTGGAAAGGGTTTCAGGGCGTAATATCTTTATACTGTAATTAATTTATAACCCATAAAATCCTATTAAAAATGGCACAACAAAAAGGTATTATCAAACTGGATGGTACTATCAGCGGTATCACCTTTTACAAAACCAGGGATGGCTATCTCGCCCGTGAAAAGGGAGGTGTAACAGCCGAAAAAATTGCTAATGATCCGGCCTTTCAAAGGACCCGTGAGAACGGGGCTGAATTTGGAAGAGCGGGTAAAGCAGGAAAAGTTCTTCGCACTTCCATCCGGCCATTGCTTCAGAATGCTTCTGACAGCAAGACGGTCGGACGTTTGACACAACGCATGGTGAAAGTTATCCAGGCGGATGCAACTAATCCGAGGGGCGAAAGAAATGTAATTGACGGTGAAGCAGAACTGTTGCAGGGATTTGAATTCAACATCAATGCAAAGCTGGGCACCACTCTTTATGCGCCTTTTACGGCTGCAATAGACAGGGTTGCCGGTACATTGACTGTTGATATTCCTTCATACGTTCCCATCAACATGATTGTTGCTCCGGGTGGCACGACTCATTACAAAATCATTTCTGCCGGTGTGGAGGTTGATTTTGAAAATGAAACATACGTCGTGGACGAACAGAGTTCGGCTGTATTGCCATGGGATGCTACCGCAACAACTGCACTCAGCCTGGCAAATACGGTAACTGCTGCAAGCACTCATCCGTTATTTGTAGTTCTTGGAATTGAGTTTTACCAGGAGGTAAACGGTCAAATGTATTCCTTGAAAAACGGCGCATTTAATGCGTTACAAATGGTAAAGGTGAGCGGCGCGTAGGCAATTCCATTTTACTATCCCTTTACTGCAAAAGCTCCTGTTCTCAGGGGCTTTTTTTTCTTATGTGTGATTTTTTTATTACACAGAGTTAACACAGATGGCCAAAGAGGATTCACAGAGGTACACAGAAAAACACAGTGCCACTATCAGTTTAAGCCAAACTATACTCCAGCCTTTCTTTCCATTTTTTCCAATCGGGAAGTATGCGGGATAGTAAATCAAAAAAGGGTTTTGTGTGGTTGCGGTGAACCAGATGTGTTAATTCATGGATGATAACATACTCAATACTTCCTTTCGGGGCTTTTATCAATTCTGTGTTTAAAATAATTTTTCCGGCTGGCGTACAACTGCCCCAACGTTTGGACATTTTTCGTATAACTAATGTGGGTTTTTGAATTTTGTATCTTTTAAATTTGGGCAGCACTTCTTCTAACATTTCCTCAAAGATTATTGACGCTTTTTGTCTGTACCATTGCTGTAATTGCTTTTCCAGTGCACCTTTGGTGGGATTCATTGAATGGATGAATAACTGCCCTCTGTATGCCTTAATAACATTTACTGTATCCGGAATTATTTTTAACCGGTACTGGCGGCCAAGATATAAATGTGTTTCACCGTTGATAAATCGTCTGGGTGGTGTTGCGGGACGAAAGGAATTAAAATGATTTATCTGCTTTAGTATCCACGGCGATTTTGCTTTTACCTTTTTCAATACATCGGTTTCCTTAGCATCAACAGGGGCCAGAACACAGACTGTGGTATCAGGACGTACTTTGATACCTAATGACTTTCTGTTTTGATAAGCCAATGTGAAAGTGATTTCTTTGGCGCCATAATGTAAAATCCGCTTCATTAATCTTTGTATTTTGAAACGGCTACTTTAAGGCTGTCTGCTATAAGCACATCCATGTGATTAAAGCCAAAATCCACGTCGTATTTGCTTTTGAGATCAAACAATAAATCATCAATTTCAATAGTTATTTTTCCCTTGATGTCGTCATTCTTTTGCCAATCAATTACCTGCTTACCTCTTTCAAAAAGATTGCTTTTAATGACACTGTCTATGCCTAAAGCAATCTCTACGGCTATGTCCATTTTGTTTGATTTTGTGTCCAGGCTATCTTTAAATTCTTCTGTTGCAAGATTATAAAATGCGATGGCTGTTTCATTATCTCTTAATGCAGTAGGCACATTATCGCGCTTACCGGTAAAAAATGTGTTTTCATAATCTTTTGCTTTTGCGAGGTATTCTGCTTCAGAAATACGCTGGTTACGAAAATCCTCTATGGCTTGTTTTATCAGTTCTGAAAGGCGTTTATAGAAAACAGGATCATCATTCATCTTAACGTTAATCGCTTTGATCGTTCGGCTGGTAATGTGATCTGCTTTAGCTGCTTTTCCGGTAATTTGTTCCATTACCGCTTCCCTTTCCTCCTTGTCAAAAATATTTACCAGCTCTGTAATTTTCAACACCTCTCCATCTGTTGTAATATGCTTGTCAATTAATTTCTGTACCTGGGCTTCATATTCTTTATAATCAAGCTCATCAAAGAACCTGCGCTTTACAGAGATACGTAAACCCAAAAAGAATTTCGCATCTTTCTTGTATTTATCTATCTGTTTTTGCGGTGTATTATTTACAAAATCCAAACTGGACAAAGCCAGATTCAGTAAACGGACAAAAACGGATAATTTTTCATAGAAGCTGTGTCTTTTTTCTTCATCTGCCAATAACTCTTCATAAGCAGCTTCATCGTATTTATTTTTAATGGTTTTAAAAATATTCCATACATCGGAATGAGCCTGCGGCAATTTTTCTAACTCTTTGCTTATTGTAGTAATTGTGCCCAATAAGTCTTCTTCATCAAACGAATCTTTATCACCGGAATACATTTTTAAGGCTCCATCTAAATTTTCAAGATTGCCATAGTAGTCAATGATTAAACCATAATCTTTACCTTCTGCCAGCCTGTTTACCCTTGCAATTGCCTGTAACAGTGTATGTTCTTTTAAATTTCTTGTGAGGTATAAAACCCGGTTTACAGGAGCATCAAATCCGGTCAATAATTTATCTACCACAATAATAATTTCCGGTTGTTCCAGTTTTTTAAATGCATTGATAAGCGATTTATCGTAATTTTCAGCAGTATTGTATTTATCCATCATGGCCTTCCAAAAGGCTTTTACTTTATCATCATTTTCTTCAAATACATCACTGTCGCCTTCCCTGGTATCCGGTGCAGAAATCAATAATTCTACCGATACTTTGCCGATCTCTTTTAAAATATCCCTGTACCTGATGGCTGTTAATTTATTGGGCGCTACCAATTGCCCTTTAAATCCGGTTCCCTGGATGTTATCAACAAAGTGTTTAGAAATATCCCATGCGGTGCTTTCAATAAAATTGAGCGACTGGACGATTTTGTTTTTAGCCGAAAATTTTCTTTTTAAACCGGCTTTACCATACTCAGTTAAATCTTCGGATACCCGGTCAAAATAGGTATCTAAAGGCTTTTCGTTTACGTGCATGATGTTGTGCCTGCCTTCGTACAAAAGTGGTACTACTGCCTTATCTGCTACCGCATCCCTGATTGAATATACATCAATGATGCCACCGAATTTTGTTGCTGTATTCTTTTCCTTTTTCATTAAAGGCGTACCTGTAAAAGCCACAAAGCAGGCATTTGGAAACACCCGTTGCATATACACATTGAAGTTTTTGTACTGACTGCGATGCCCTTCATCTACCAGCACAAAAATATTATTGCTTTCAAATGGTTTTGCTACACGAACGGCAGCTTCAAATTTATTAACGATGGTAGTGATGATGGCATCATCGCTGTCTTTTAATAATTCTACCAGATGTTTACCTGTGGTGGCTTGCTTTACAGGTTTGCCACATTTTTTAAATGTATCTGTTATTTGATCATCCAGATCCACCCGGTCGGTTACTAATAAGATCTTGGGGTTTTTAATATTGGGGTCCATGGCAATTAACTGAGCCAGCATCACCATTGTTAAGGACTTGCCGCTACCCTGAGTATGCCAGATAACGCCACCCCGCCTTGCCCCCGATGGCTGTATTTTTTCAATACGCGATAAAGTAAATTTCACTGCAAAATATTGCTGATACCGGGCAATCTTTTTCTCGCCATTATCAAATAAAATGAAGTGATACATGATGTCCAAAAACCGTTCAATACTAAACAGGTCGTATAATGACTTGTCCTGCGCTGTTATTGTAATTTCCTGTTTTTCCAACTGGTCAAAATATTGCAACACATAGCGAAAGCGCTCTTTAAAAAGCACTGACCTGTCATCATCCGGCAATGGTGCATTTTTTAGTTGTTGCAGGGTAAGCAGGTAAGCCTGCTCTTCCTCTTTATTGCGGAACTGTTCTTTCCATACGCTCCAAAATTCCTTTTTGGTAGCTGTAGTGCCGTATTTTGCTTCATTCACTGCAATACCGGCTACGATGTTTGAATAGAGGTACAATGAACGGATTCCGTCATCCTTTTGATTTCGCAAACTTTGTTCTATCGCCAGGTCAATCGGTTTTTTGGTTGGCGAACTCACGGGACTTTTACATTCAATAATTACCATGGGAATTCCATTTACGAACAGCACTATATCCGGGCGGTATGTGTCTGTTCTTTCCGTACGCAGCACCGCAAATTCTTCCGTTACATGATATACATTGTTTTCAGGATGCTCCCAATCTATGTATTTAAAAGAAAAGCTTTTTTTATCGCCGAGTACATTTTGCTCCAGGCTTTTGCCCAGGGTAATTAGTTCATAGAAAAATTTATTGGCTGCATTAAAACCATCCTGCAACGGCAAATCACGCAAGGCAAGAATAGCAGTATTAATATTGGCTTCTGAAAATTCAAACTCTTTATTCCGGTATTCAATTTTATTAATAAGCTGCAATTGTTTTTTGAGAATGGTTTCCAGCAATACATTTGAATACCTGTTGCCACGTGCTTCCAATGCTTCCTGAGGTGTCAGGTATGTATAGCCTGATTTCATCAATAGCTGCAAGGCAGGAATTTGTGAAATGTGGTCTTCTATGAATGATGGTGTGGACATGTTGTGTTATTTTTTAAAATCTTGTGGACATCTTTGTGGACTTAAAATTCAAATAACTGCACTGATTATCAACTAAGAATGTTCACTGTATTTATTTTTCTATACGTTCCAGAGGAAAATCTTGTGGACTTTCCTCTAACCAACGAGACAGGTAAATTGGGGCATTTTACTTTCATAATTTTCTTACAATAAGTCTTGAAACATTTGCAAAAAGGTTTGCAAATGTTTGCAAGTATCATTAAACAAGCCTACATTCGCATTGTCATTTCCCAAGGGAAAAGGACCTGGTTCGCCGCATTACCGTAATTGCGGCTTTTTTATTTCTGATAAGTCCGGTACCATTTCTCTTTCTTTTCAAAATAGATTATATTTCTTTTGTTATCTATATAAAAGCTTGTAACGACGATATAATCCGGTGTTATCTTTTCCAGGATGACCAGGAAATTTCCCTCTTTGTACCAATAGTAATCTCTCATTCTGCCATTACTTTCGGGAAATTGGAAAAATGAAATTTCTTCCTCTTGCCAGTGTTCCAAAATACACTTCACCCAGTGAATTTTGTTGGCCCTATGCCTGTCAAATACTCTTTTCCCGCTCTCTCCTTTCCGGGTAATCAGATGTACGAAGGTTTCAGGGTATCTTTCAAATCCATCTACCTTAGAACTATTCTCAATTACCTTAACTCTAAGCCCTTTGATAAAAAACTCTTTCTCCAGAAAATCCTTTTTAAATGCCGCCAACAATTCATTTAACTGTGCTAATGTAGGTTCAATCGGTAATCCTTGTATCAAATCATCCAACTCATATAACTCCATGCTACTTTATTTTAGGTTGGTGATTGAATATATTGAATTTCGTTTCCCACGGTGGTACAGTTTCATGAAGGCTAAAGCCAGATTTTTCCTCTAAGTATTTTATAAATTCAAGTTTGTACGGATTTTTAATCAGGGTATTGCCGGGCTTTTTTAATCTTGCATTGTAAGTGATAGCGCCAATAAACAAATCAGTAAGTTGGAAAAATTCGTTTTCATGCGAACGTAAATGCTGAAAATGGATAAAGGGCGAATTTCCGTGATGCTTATTATCAAATACCTCCTTAATTTTTTTCAATTTCTCTTTACCCCTGGTATCCTTGATGTCCATAAAAACTCTATACTCGCTCCCTATGGGGTTTGGAAGCAAAAGATAATAGGTCATTTTGTAATAAAAATTGTCGTGTGAACCCTGATTAAAGTCATCGTGATTTAATCTCTCCTTGTATTTAACCAGTACACATCTAAATTCTAAGGGGTTGGCAAAAAAGAAATCCACAAGTTCCTTGTACAACAGAAGTTTGGCTTTTGAAAACTTACTCCATTTCAATTCTTTAGTCAGGTTATGTTTATGCTTGATACTTATCAATTTTTGCCTCAACTCATGATATGCCAACCCAGGTACTTTTATATAGCCGATACTCATAACCGGTGCCCTATCATGCTCCAGGTGGCAACTCTCATCTACAAAAAGTTCATATTTCATGTATCAAATTTTCAATTGTTATCAATTTTTACCCTCACCTCTCCCGTTAATAATTTTTGCATCAACCCTTTTTTTTGTTGCTGAAGGATACCGAGTTTTTGTTCGTGAAGTTTTACCTCTTTGTCTGCATATGACAGTATTGCCGCAATCTGTTTTTGTTCTTCTATAGGCGGATATGGTAATCGTAATACACAAAAATCATCAAAACTTATTTGTTTGCCATCGCGAATTCCGATAACGGCGACCGCCAAATGACCTATGAAATCAAAGGATTTGAAATAATATTTATAAAAAGAATCATCAATTGGTTTTATTGGTTTTAAAACCGTGTATGCAGGGCTCACTATTCCTCTGTATTCAGAATATTCCAAACCACCTTGAAAAGAACGAAGGCTAATAATAAAATTTCCCGGCTCAACTAATTTGTAAGATTTGGTTTCCCCGGAAGGCATTGTAACTCTGCCTGAAAGCATATCACGTGGAATGATTCCTCTGTCTTGGGTAGCAGAAAGCAGTTGTTCATCATCATTATTTTTTATAGATATGCTTTTAAAAATTGCATCTGCATTTATTTTATTCCATTTCGTTTTCTCAAACCCCTTCAATCTCTTTTTACCCGTAAGCAATTGCTGCATCAAACCTTTATTGCGCAATTGCAGTTGGGCAATGAGTTGTTGGGTTTTGGCGATGGCTTCATCCCAGGTGGAAAGGATGGTGGCGATGCGGCGTTGTTCAACAAATGTAGGAATGGTTAGTTTTAGCGTTTCTAAATTTCTTTTAGAAATGCTATAAACCGAAATGCCTGTAGCTATTCTTTTTAACTCCTTATTTACTTTAGGATTGCGAAAAATATAAGTTCTGAACCCCTGAGCTGTTAAGCCTGAATTATCTCTTGCCAAAAAAGTGTGTAGCCCACTTAATATTTTTTTATCTCCAACATTCATGACCTCAATACACTTTCCAACTCCTTCATAATCTTCTGAAGCATCAGTAATGATCAAATCGCCATCTTTTATGAAGTTGGAATATTGAATAATAGTAACTCCATCTTTTATCTTAGGAAGTATTTCATTTTCACAGTCTAATAATTCATTTTTGAATTTTGCATGAATATCACCATAATGAATATTTTGAATTTTATTTTCGGTTGAAATTTCAGTAAGATTTTCTCTTGAAAACGAATTAGTAGATAAAAATTCAAAAACCGCATCAAAGCGCACTACTTCCCATTCTTTCGGAATCCATCCTAATGGTGTGTGTTTATAGCCGGGTCTGCTATTGTCCTGAACAGGATTTAGGGATTCAGGTATTTCAGGATTTTTTTTCTGTACATCCTGTGACCTTTCCATCCTGTTCAACTTATTTTGGTTACTCATTATCTTCTTTTAATATTTGGGAATTATTCTTAATTCCTGATTAAACTTTGCTTTTAAAAGTCCGGATTTTTGCAAACGCAAATGCAAAGACTTTTTTATAACCGGTTCTTTATCATTTCTCTTTTCTTTGAAAAACCTATCCAAAACCTCCGGAACCAGCAAACAAGTCTATAACTATTTTCTCTTTGCAAAGATTTTTTAAAGTAAAAGTTTTTGCAAAGAAGATTGCAAAGAAAATATTCATAACCAATTGATAATCAGGATCAATCTCTTTGCAAACTTTGTTTTATTTTGTAGGTTCTCCTGTTATGTCCAATTTCACTTGCAATCTCCAATAAATTATTTTCCATCATTTCGCCAAAAAGCCTGGATATATAAGATGCATTTGAATCCGGTATATTCAGCAATTTCCTCGCTGCTTCATTATCAATTTCATCAATCGTTTTCAGGTATCGCATTATAGATTCAATCTGTTCTGCCCGCTCCTGTTGCTTTTGTTTTGAGTAAGAGATTTTATCATCAACGCTCAACCGTTTACTCCTGTGCAGAATGTATTTTATACCGGAAGTACGACCGGTTGTTTCAATAAATTCAAGGTCTTGTAATTCTTTGATGATTCCTTTCAGCCGGTCTCTTTGTACATAAGGTGAGGTTTCTAATTGGGAATAAGATAATTTACCCCGCTCATAAATATTGTTCAAAACTACGAGGACCTGAACATCTATTTCTTCCACATTTGTCAGTTTCTTGTATAGCTGGCTAAGTTCTCCCAATTTTTCGGCGGTAACATTGGCGTTCACTTTTACCAAAATGCTGGTGGAAGTTTGAATGGTTTTAGGCATTTGCTTTCCGTTGGATAATAATTCCCTGAAAACTTTGTCAAATCCGCTACCTGCTTTTTCTGCATATTTTATCTCCCTGAATACATCCATGATATTGGGGTTGCGCGGATTGGTTTTGCGCAATATATTATCTGCATCTATCCCTTGTGGAAACTGACCGGGACTTTCAAATTCCATGTGAGTTGGAAACTTTCTTATTTCAATAATCTGTTGTCTGCTATAGTCCCGGTGCGCCATAGCATTGATTAATAATTCTCTCAATAAAACCTGTGAATAATCTTCAACAAAAACCCTGTTGAGGCCAAAATGGATTTCCTTTTGCTTGCTTTCTGATTTCAACTGTGCAAAACACTCATCAGCCATATCTATCAAATTTCCTGCATATTCGTAGGGCTTGTAAGTACCATCTTCAAAATAGCGGATATACTTTATTTGGTTGTAAGGAAGCTCTTTTAATGCTTTTTGCTTTCCTATAAATAGTATGCCAGCAATGGTAGGATGATAAATTCCCCTTTCTTCTTTAATAAGTCCCAGGGTTTCACTAAATTCTTCAGTTGTTGTTTTTAAAAAAGGGCTTTCAGGTTTTTCTTTTTGAATTCTGGAAAATAAATTTCTTGTCTTTTCAATATCCTGCCAACCCGGAATAGCATTGTTGTTCTTATCTGTTTCAGTGGATTCAAAATGAAGTTTTAATATCTTCTGGTCAAAAACAATTAACTCCTTTTCAGATTGAACGGTAGCAATTTCGTGAGGCTCTATGGCTCTATTTCCATTGTTGCTTCTAATCAGATACTCCCCTTTTCCAGTCCTATGAAGCTGCTTAGAAAAAGGTACTTCTAATACTAAAATATCCCGGGCATTTACTTTAAGTTGGTGAGGCTTTACACTCACAGAAGGTACTGTACTATCCTGGATTTGTCTTACAAGCTCAAAAATCTTATCTTTTTCATTTTTAAATTCCGGATTAAGTTCTTTTGTGTCATCTACAATACCGATAATAATAAAGCCGCCTTTCTTATTAGAAAAAGCGACTACATCTCTTGCCAATTCTTTGTAATTGGGAGCAAAGTTTTTATACGATTTCCCGAATATAAGTTTGTCTTCAAGTTGCTCTTTAAAGTCTATAGTATCACATTCGCCTTTTTCAAGCAGTTCATAAAACCATTGAATACTATGCCTTGTTAGTTTCACCATATTTAAATAAGTGGTTAATTAAAACCCTAATTCTTTTAAATATTCATTCATTTTATTTTCCACATTCACCAATTCAGATTTCAATCTGCTGATTTCTTTTTGCGTTTCAGCAATGTCCACCGGCTCCTCCTCTTCAAACGTGTCCACATACCGGGGAATATTCAGATTGTAATCGTTCTCTTCAATTTCTTTCAGGCTTGCCCGGTAGGCATATTTATCTTCTATCACTAATCCTTCATCAGCTTTGAGGCTGGCGCCAGCTTTGAAGGTTTTGTATGTTTCCACAATGTGATGAATGTTTGCCTCCGACAGGCTGTTTTGATTTTTACCCGATTCATATTCGCGGCTGGCATCAATGAACAGCACATCCTTGTTATCGCCTTTCCCTTTATTGAAAATGAGAATAGAAGCAGGAATACCGGTTCCATAAAATAAGTTGGCCGGTAAACCAATCACCGCTTCCAGCAGATTTTCTTTAATAAGTTGTTCTCTTATTTTTCCTTCGGAACTGCCACGGAAAAGCACACCATGTGGCACAATTACCCCTACGCGCCCAATATCTTCATAGGCGGTTTCTATCATGTGCGTTACAAAAGCAAAATCGCCTTTGCTCTTTGGCGGTATGCCCCGGTGAAAACGGTTGTATTGGTCTGCCATGGCATTTTCTGCTCCCCACTTGTCAAGAGAAAAAGGCGGATTTGCCGCCACGATATGGAATTTCATTAACTGATCGCCCTCTAACAGTTTGGGATTATTAATGGTATCGCCCCACTCAATATCTGCATTATCCATTTCATGGAGAAACATGTTCATACGAGCCAATGCCCAGGTGCTGCCATTGTTTTCCTGTCCGTATAAGGAAAAATTATTGCTGCCTACTTCGCGGCCTAATTTGATCAGCAAGGACCCGGAACCACATGTAGGGTCACAGATGCGGTTTCCCGGTTGCGGCGCTAAAAGCTTTGCCAATAAAGTAGATACTTCCGCAGGTGTATAAAATTCACCTGCTTTTTTTCCGGCATCGCTGGCAAATCTGGCGATCAGGAATTCGTAAGCGTCACCAATGATGTCGTTTCCTTCCAGATGAGAAGGCTGAAGATCTAATTCCGAAAAATCAACCAATAAGTTTTTCAACCGGCGGTTGCGGTCTTTGGTTTGCCCCAGGTTTGCCTCACTGTTGAAATCAATATTGCGGAATACCCTTTCCAGTTTAGAACGGTTGGCATCTTCCAATTTTTCCAGCGCAATATTGATCAATTCACCCAGGTTGCTTTCATTGCGTTGTTCAAACAAATAATCAAAGGAGCTTTCGGCAGGTAATTGAAAACGCTCATTTCTTAATGCCCTTTCTATGCGCACTTCATCATTGTTGTATTTTTCCGCATAAACGGCTTTTTTATCTTTCCACACGTCGGTAACGTATTTCAAGAAGAGCATGGTAAGGATATAATCCTTGTATTGCGTGGCATCAATAGTACCGCGGAAAGTATCACAGGCTTTCCAAACGATGTTATTGATATCTGATTGTGTGAGCTTTTTTTGCATATTTATTATTTAATCAGTTTTGAAATGATGGCTGCATATAGGTTTTGTTGTTGGATAATCAATTCCTGTGATAAAGCAATTTGCTTTTGATGCAGTCCGGCAAGTGAAGCTACTTTTTTTTGTTCATCCATGGGCAGAAGCGGAATTTGAAAAGCGCCCAGTTCTGATTTGCGCAAAGAAAAAATATTAGTTCCGCTACCTATTTGCAATAAAGCAGCTTTTGTTTGGGGTGCATTTAAAATAGCAGCCAGGTACTCCGGATAAATTATTTTTTTCTTTGGCCTCAGTACAAAAAAGATGGAAGAAGCGATATAAGGACCGAGGGAATCTCTGTAACACCAGGCAAAAAGCCGGTTACCTTTACCTACAAAAAGCACATCGCCATCTTGTAAAAGATGCGGCTCAGACTTCTGATCCAGAAGTACAAAATCGTTAGCTTCAGACATTAATATTCCCTGATCATCAAATTGCCTTACCTGTACGTAAGGTACATTACCTCCTTCAACAGGTTGGCTGTAAAAACCAAAGCGAATCTCACATATATCGTTTATTGTTTGTTTCATTTATTTCATTGTAGAATGTTTCCGTTTTGCAAATATATAGAAATACATAATGAATATAAATTATTTTTTATAGAGTTCTTCTGATTTGTTTTTTTTATCCTACAAAACCTCATAGTAGCAGATTACTGCTGCGCCGGATTTACGCGCTTGTTTTTCGGGCCATTTCATTTTTTCATATTGCTTTTCACCAGCCTCTTTGTCGGCGTTTCCTTCCTATTCAGGAGTATTGTTATAGTATAAACCGGGGAAACCGGGTTTGTTTTGTACACGCCCTTTGGCGTCAGACGTTTCGATGTTATTTGCTATTTTTCGCCGACTCACTTCCCGATGCAGAACTTTGAAAATATCGCTCCGAGGATTTCCCTATCCACTTCTACCTGTCCTGTAATTTCTCCGAGGTAGTGCAGGCAACGCCGAACATCAATGGTGATGAGATCAACCGGTAAACCCTGTTCCAGTCCGGATTTGACAGCGAGGATGCTTTCTCTTGTTTTGAGGAGAGCTTCGTAATGGCGCACATTGGATACGATAGCGCCATCGGCTTTTTTGCCTGACAGGGCTTTGTCGTAAAGCGCATCTTTGAGCCATTAGATGGTGGAAAGGTTTTTAGCGGAAATGCCATTTGAAACAGGTGGAATGGGTTTCCCTTCTGATTCCATTTTTTTCGTGTAGGCATCCAGTTTATTGTTGACCTCAATCAGTTTGGATTGGTAGATTTCCAGCCATCCCGGATTCATCTGGTCTTTGACGTTGATGATGATTCCGGCGCGTTCTGCATTTTGTTTGCCTCATTCAATGCCCATACTCTCAATGGTGCCGGAAATATGTTCGCGAATTCCTGCGGTGTCAATCAACCTGAACAGAATGCCTTTGATGTTGAGGGTTTCTTCAATGGTGTCGCGTGTGGTGCCGGCAAATTAACTGGGTCTGCATCTGCAATAATTTCCGATTGTAATTCGTGTTCAGTAAAAAACTTTTGGTGCAGTTCGTCTTTGCCAAGAGCATCATCGTTGAGGAATTGCGGAAAGCTGTCCTGAATTTTGAAATATTAAAAATGCAAAAAGATCTGCCTATTCATTATGACAAAGAACCGATAAAGGTCTATGGAATGATAACAAAATTGGACATTGAAGAGTCATTTAAAAAATTGATCCCATTTCTTGGCATACTAAATGACTTATTTGCTTTCACTCACCAACTTGCCTTCGGTTTTCAGAAAAAGACCGAGCAACCTAATTTAGAACTGAACCGAAGAACCGATTCCATTGCTGACCTAATTGACAAACATAAGCCGGCAGACAACGAGAAAATAATCACAGAACTTAAAGAGAGTATTTTGTCACTCAATAAGCTTTTTAGATAATAAGCATGAACCTGTTACCAAGGTTTTTTTCAGGCAGGGCAAATGGCTCCAATTGGGAATTTATCAGTAAAAATCCACCACTTTGGCAAGTGGCCAGCAAGCCGATACACAATATTAAACCCAAACAATCGAACGGAGATTTAGCCCGCGAAGTTTTTCTTCGTACGGATTATTTCCGTACATTTATAAAAATATTTCTACTATGAGTACGGCAATTAAAGAACAGGCACGTTTTGACGCAAAGCTTCCTAAAGAACAAAAGCAATTTTTTGAGAAAGCGGCATATTTAGGTGGTTTTAGAAGCCTAACTGACTTTGTCATACTAACAGTCCAGGAAAAAGCAAAGGAAATTATTCAGGAAAAAGAGCAAATAATAGCTTCTGAAAGAGACAGCCAAATCTTTTTTGATGCAATAACAAAACCAAAGAAGCCTTCAAAAAATTTGAAAGATGCTTTTGAAGACTATAAAATTTTTGTATCAAATTCAAAGAAATGATTGCGCTTTTGAGCAAAAAACACAATCGGAAAGATTTCGATTGTGGAAAGGAGTTTTTAAACAATTACCTGAAAACGCAAGCAGGGCAAGACATCAAAAGAAAGTTATCCGCTTGTTTTGTGCTATCTGAAAATGAAACCAGCATTCAAGGATATTATACACTTTCAAATAACAGCATTCCTTTAGGTAGTTTTCCGGAGCACATTCAAAAGAAACTTCCAAAATCATACAATTCAATCCCAACTACTTTGCTGGGAAGATTAGCAGTTGACAAAAAATATCAAGATCAGGGAATCGGAAAAATATTGCTAATTGATGCCTTAAAAAGGAGTTATGGCATATCACAAGAGATGGGCTCATTCGCCGTTGTTGTTGACCCGATAGATGAGGAAGCCGAAAAATTCTATGAAAAATATGGTTTCATAAGACTTCCCGATAGCAAAAAAATGTTTATAGCCATCAAAACATTACAAGAATTATTTGCATAAAGAAATACTTCGTTCGGGCAGGTAGTTATAGCGGAGCTGGCCTGCAGGTCGGCAGCGGTTTTGGCCGAGAAAAAGCCCTTCTTAGCTGTGGTACTATTTCCGTACTTTTAGTACATTAACCGGCTGATTTGCCAGAGAAAGGCACAATGAATTTTCGGTCGTCTCCCATTGGTTAACCGTTAGGCAAAGTGTTATGAGACTGTTTATTTCCGAATCGGAATTCCCTTTTTCCAGAAGCTGAAGACATAACATTCTTCATCTTCGCCTTTTTAGTATTCCTCCCTGTTGAAATGACAAATTCTCTAAAAAAACGTTCCGGTCTCCTGGCGCAGTTTATGGCTTCCCCTCAATGGAAGTAAGAATAGATTTTAATTCCGGGAGGTCAGTATTCAGTCGTTTGGAATTTAACCCTTCCCGCTCATTTTCTGTAGCATCCTACCCAACTCCATAATATTTTCTTTTTCCTTTAAAAGTAAGCTTGAGTTTTAAAGGATATTTGGGCCAAATGAGCTGCGAAATGGAAAAAACTTATTTTCACTTTTCCCAACCCAATTACTTTATCATCCATTTGAAAAATCGCAGCCTTCCTTTGAAGGGTGGATATTTCAGTGCGGGGTCAAACCATGTGGGTGTGGATAAAACCGCCTTGGAATGGGAGAAGGTGTTGAATGAAAACCTGCCGTGATAAGCGCCCATACCACTATCTCCTACTCCGCCAAACGGCATGTTCGGGTTGCTCAAATGCCACAAGGTATTATTGATGCAGCCGCCGCCAAATGAAGCGTGTTTCATCCACCATTTTACGTGTGCCTTATTTTGGGTGAACAGATAAAATGATAATGGTTTTTCAAACTTTTTTATCACCTTCAGTGCATCTTCTTTTTGATCGTAAGAGATAACGGGAAGTATCGGACCAAAAATTTCTTTGCGCATTACCGGATCACCGGAGCTGACTTCGGATAAAATTGTGGGACCAAAATAAAGTTGATCTCTGTCATGATCGCCTCCGTACCTTATTTTTTCCTTTTCGGGAAGCAGGGAAACGAGCGAATCAAAATGCCGCCGGTTGATGACTCTGCCGTAATCATAACTTTGAGAAGCATCCTTGCCGAAAAACTTCTCCGTCGTTTCAACGATCTGATCAAAAAGCTGTTCTTTGATATCGGCCTGTGCGAGCACATAATCCGGGGCCACGCAGGTTTGCCCCGAATTGAGAAATTTGCCGATAACGATGCGGCGCGCTGCCGCTTTCAGGTCGGCCTCCCGCTCCACTATTGCCGGGCTTTTCCCTCCCAGTTCCAATGTTACGGGGATCAAATCTTTCGCCGCCGCCTGATAAATGATCTTTCCCACCGTAGTGCCACCGGTATAAAAAATGTAATCAAAACGAAAAGCATCCATAAGACCGGGAATCACCTCGCCGCCTTCACCTTCATGCACGGAAATATACCGGGGGTCAAAATTCTCTCTGAAAATCCTCGCTATCACAGCGGAAGTAGCCACGGCAACCTCTGAAGGTTTCAGCACTACACAGTTGCCGGCCGCCATTGCACCTACCAGGGGGGCAAGCAAAAGTTGGAACGGATAATTCCACGCACCGATGATGAGGGTGACCCCATAGGGATCGCGATATAATCTGGAAGAAGAGGGAAAATTCACCAAATTGGTTTTTAGTTTTTCAGGACGCATCCATTTCTCCAGATTCCTTAATGCTACAGAAATCTCAGCCAATACCAACCCGACTTCGGTAGCATAAGATTCCTCCGGACTTTTGTCCAAATCTTTTTTCAGCGCTTCAAAAATGGCAGCTTCATTTTGAACGATGGCTTCTTTTAATTTTCTAAGTTGTTCTTTCCTGAATGCATAATCCAGCGTCGCACCGGATTGGAAATACGCCTGCATCTTGTACAAATTATCCTTTATGGTTTGATTTATTTTCTCCATGATGTGATTATTCAAATCCTTGCAGGAATAGATTTTTTTACAATATCCAAAATGCGGGAACGTGCAGCACCAATTTCCGTTCTCATTCTTCTTTTTTTCATGCTCTAAAAGATAGCCGGCCTAAAATAAAGATATGAATAACCAAATTATTTATTCGTTAGAAGCGGGGTTATTATGCATTTTGCATTTTCGGCATAACAGGAACTAATTTGCGGTTTATTATTTTCGCAAAGGCTTTCTAAGCCGGGGTTACCGGGATGCTTACCATAATCCTTACGCACTTTGCAGCAGAATCAAAGGCCAATGCAAAATCCCGGTTCAAAAAAGTTTTGTTGTAAATTCTTTCTGTTTTAGATTGGATTCAAAATATATTTTTCAGGCCAAGCAACGATTATCCAATTAATGTTGTCAGCTTATTGAACACGTGGAAGACAAACATCTCATCAAGGAATGTCTGAAGGGGAAACCTGAAGCACAAAAGCTGTTGTATGAACGGTACGCACCCTACATGCTTGGTGTGAGCTATCGCTATACCAAAAATATGGGTGATGCTGAAAATATTTTGCAGGATGCCTTTGTGAAAGTGTTTAACCATCTTGAGGATTATGATTCCCGTGGTGAGTTGGGTGCCTGGATCCGGAAAATTGTGGTGAATACGGCATTGACCTATTTAAAAAGTAATAAAAAATACAGCTATGAACTGGTATATCCCGATGATAACCTTCACCTGGTATCTGACGAAAATCCTGAGCTTAAAATGAATGCGAAAGAACTGGCTTCCCTCATCCGCCAATTGCCGACAGGTTACCAGACGGTTTTTAACCTGTACGCGGTGGAGGGTTATTCTCATGTGGAGATTGCCGGGATGCTCGGGATTTCTGATGGCACTTCGCGCTCGCAATATGCAAGGGCAAGATCGCTGCTCATCGGCTGGATTGAAAAATATTCATTGAAAGAAAAAGGCTCTTCTTATGGAAAGCAGGGATTTTGAAAAAGAAGTAAAAAAACGGTTGGAGGAGTTGCAAATCAGCCCCCCGGAACCGGTGTGGGATTATGTTTCAAAAAACATTGAATCGCCACGCAAAAAAAGGCGGTGGATTCTTTTATTGGCATTTCTTGTCCTGACGACAGGAGGATATTTATTTCTCAAAAACAATCATTCACCAAAAGAAAATAACGGATACACGAAAACGGAAAAAATTAAAACCGATGACCTGAATCCATCTTCTTCCCATACACAACATTTAACTATTCCAAAGAAAAATCAAGAGCAATCAACTGAAAAAACTGAGGGAACACTTTCTTCAAAATCAGAAAGAGAAAACGAATCACATTTAAACAGCACTCAAACCACACAAAAAAAATCCGGGAAAAAGGAGATTTTACATGCTGATTTGAATCCACCGGCAAACTCATTATCCCTTATTGATAAAAATGCTGACAGGAAAAATTCAGATCAGGCAAACCTTTCCTTTCCTTCTTCTGAAAAAACAGCATATCCGCCTATACCAACTCCCTCACGTATTCAACTTCAAACTCTGCGAGCTGTAATGGTTGGAAGCACACCACTCTCGCCGTATTCTGTAACCCCCTTTCATAAGGAGGACAAAAAACCGGCAACTCAAAAGAATCATCCATGGAAATGGAGCCTTCATGCCGATCCGGGAATTTCTATGTCCGGTAAAGGAATCTTCAGCTTATCTGAAAATAAATCTTACCTGGCTGATCTTTCCAGCGCTCCTTCGCCGGGCAATGTGACAGGGCCCGGCCCGGTGCGGCAGCCACCCGTTTTCAAAAACAAAACAGGGATAGCCATCGGTTTCAACGCAATAAAAGAATTTTCAGAGGGAATGGGAATTTCAGCAGGCATTCAATATAAATTGAATTCTATTGAGAGCAAGGTTGGCAATCCCGTTCAGAGCGGGCAATACACTTCAGTCAATTATTTGAATACTTATACAAATCATTTTCATTTCATTGAACTTCCGGTACATTTTTTTGTTACCTCCGGATTGAAAAATAAAATTCCTCTTCGCTGGGAAACGGGACTCAGGATTTCCAGATTAATAGCCTCAGATGCCCTTCAACTGGATTCAGGGATTTACAGGAAAAACAATAAGAGCCTTACCAGAACCGGCATTGGATTGGATGCATCCGTATCCCTTCCATTATTTTCTAACAATCAATTTGAACTCATAGCCGGACCATTTGCAAATTATCAAATCAACAAAATGGCTTCTGAAGGATTATTCGGCGCAAGCCATTTGAGCTTCATCGGATTGAAAGCTGAAATAATTTTTAACCGCAAAGCAACGATTCGGGGCAAAAGGTAGTCAACCCAATAAATGTCCATTTTATGAGAAGATTAATGTATGCAACAACGGCTTTGCTTATCATCGCAGGTTTATCATCCTGTATGAAAGATTCCTGTGAGAAATACAGGGGATATACCTTTTATCAGCCAATATATAAAAAGGCCTCTGAAGTGAGAGCCAATATAAAAAGCAAACCTCCCCTACCGATCGTGGAACCGGGAAAACTATTCATTCAGGGAAATTATATTTTTCTCAATGAAAAAGACAAAGGGATTCATATTATCGACAACCGCAATCCCGCTTCACCAGTCAATATTTCTTTTGTAGATATTCCCGGGAATCTGGATCTGGCCGTTCAGGGAAATAAGTTGTATGCAGATTTTTATACAACCCTGGTAACGCTGGATATCACCAATCCATTGGATATAAAAGCAGTAAAATTTGATGATGGTGTTTTCCCACGGAGAAATTACGGATACGGTTTCGTGCCGGATTCAGATTTGATAATCACTTCGTGGATACGCCGTGATACAATGATAAAAGAATCATGCAGCCAGCCAGTGATCTGGTACAATAGTTATATGGATTATGCCGTGTCCACTAACAGTTCTGTAAAATCGTCATCCCCGGTAGGAAAAGGCGGATCAATGGCGCGCTTTGCGCTCGCAAAAAATTATTTATATACTGTTTCAAATTCCGACCTGTCCGTTTTTAACCTGACCCCTGAACTCCTTCCTGAATTCTCCAATACCGTTCATCTCAACAACTGGTCAATTGAAACCATCTTCCCGCTGAAGGATAAATTATTTATCGGTTCTTCAACCGGCATGTATGTTTTCAATATTCAGGACCCCGCAACGCCTGTGAAGGAAGGAGAATTTTTTCATGTTCAAAGTTGCGACCCGGTAATTGCAGACGACACTTATGCCTATGTAACATTGCGGTCGGGCAACAGTTGTGGCGGCACTACCAATCAATTGGATATTTTGAAACTGAATGACATTACCAATCCTTCGCTTGTCAGGTCGTATCCATTCAAAAATCCACGCGGGCTTTCCAAAGACGGCGATCTCCTTTTTATTTGTGACGGAGATGACGGACTGAAAATTTTTGATGCCTCAGACGTGACGAATCTGAAACTAATAAAGCAGATTAAGCTGACGGGAACTTATGATGTGATTGCCGATAATGGAAAAGCCCTGGTTGTTGCAAAGGATGGATTGTACCAGTATTCCTATTCTGATTTGAATAAAATTTATCTGCTCCACGCAATGACATATTAACAACCTGATTTAATCAAGAACTTATTATAAAAGGAGTACTGCAATGAAAAATAATTTGATAATATTGGTTTTTATATTTTTTTCATTACCTGCTGCCGGGCAAAATAAAAAAAGCTATTCTGTTTATCTTTATTTTCAACCTGAACTCACTTTTTATAAAAATAACTATGCATTCAGATGGCGGGATACTTACACAAAAGATTCCTGGAATTTTGGTGTACAGACGAACCTAAAAGTTGACTTTACAAAAAGGTTTTTTTCAGAAATTGGTTTAGGTTTTGTTTCGCGAAAGCTTACTACCATTGCATTCTTAAATCAAACCGTATTACCACCACCACATCAAAGTTGGACAATGGAGCTTGTAGGTACAAAATCAGTTTCATTAAGGATAATTGAAATGCCCATCAACTTTGGGTACAATTTTATAACCAGGTCAAAAACAAATATTTTTTTCACAAGCGGAATTTCTGTGAATTATTTATTAAATACATTTTACGAAGTTGGCTTTAAAAAATATCAAGACACTTACCCGAAAAAATATTGGCAGGGCATTTCATTGAATTTTGGAGTTGGGTCCGACTACCGGATTTCAAAAAATATCAGGTTGACCGGCAGAGTTTCTTATTCAGCGGTTAACACCGTTAAAGAAGACAATTATCTTTTCAGTCAGGATGTTTACGGGATTTCTTTGCCACATAAATTTTTAAAAATGTCATTTGGTGTTGGCCGTGATTTTTGACAAAATATCAAATGCAAAATATTTCTGTAAATGATTAGTAAACATGAGATCAATGATTAAGCCGCTTCAGAAAAGAGTGAACAGGATTTTTTGTATCCTGTTGGTGTTGAGTATTTTCTCTTTCCACAGCTTGAGCGCACAGGATTCAACACTGCGTTTTCAATCCATCATTCAGAGTGGGATTGCCGTTGGTGAGAATCATAATGGTTTTGTTCTTCAGGCGGTCAACGGAATAAAAAAGGACAGGTGGTTTGCCGGAATTGGTTTGGGATATGACGGGTATATGAACAATACGTTTCCTTTGTTTTCTGATTTCCGTTTTGACATAGGTTCCAAACATGAAGCATTTGTTTACGGGTCGCTGGGATATAATTTCCCGTTTAAAAACAAGCCGGATAAATCTCTTGGAAGTTACGACCATTATCAGTTTTCAGGTGGAATTTACACAGCGGCGGGTATTGGATTTGAAGGACAGATATTTAAAAATAGAAATATATTCTTCACGATTGGGCATTCATTCAAAAAATTAAAAGCGGATATGTGGTACACACCCTGCGCCGAATGTGATGCGCCGCCAACAGATAAGTACAGATTCAGTTACGGGCGATTGGAGTTTAAGACCGGCATCAGATTTTAATTGAAGATTAATCGGTCCACGTATCAGGTGGAGATGGACTTATCAGAGATGTATTTATCCGGGCAACCCGATTCCCAATCTTTGGTTAACCCATCTGAAAAAGTCAGTCTTTCAAATTTTCCCGAACAAGATTTAAAAACAGGGTTCTTTTTATTACAGAAATTGGATTCTGTCTAAAACGACAAAAAGATTTTGACAAAATGGATTTTATAATTTTGTCAAAATACAAAAATGGCTATTTTTGCAGCCCTCGATTT
>Ga0209941_1000251_pt1 | contig 87011 bp, 70 predicted proteins | sample ThiBiot_300_plan_FD_183945 | JGI IMG/M metagenome (GOLD analysis project Ga0209941, IMG submission 183945) | Wastewater bioreactor microbial communities from Cape Town, South Africa - Thiocy_solids_1 (SPAdes) | ecosystem: Engineered > Bioremediation > Thiocyanate > Unclassified | place: South...
AAAAATCAAGTTACCAAACTTGATAGTGTAGCTCAAATCCTCTTCACGACATCTCCATATTAACCGGTTTCGTTCAACATGCGGCTTCATTGTTGGTGCTGCGCACCCAACGAAGCCTTAGTTGTTGTTGGCTGCTGTTTTATTGTTTTTTATCGGGCGTAAACTTGTTGTCTTCTACATCTTTCAAAAATGCAATGAGGTTTTTAAAATAATTTTGCTGGTCGTCATACATACTTAAATGACCCCCGTTAGGACATAAATAAGTTCTGCTGTTCGGGATTAGCTGTCCTTCTTTCTTTATATCTTCAGGGTTCATTTCATCTTTCATTCCGCCAATTACTAGTGTCGGGACTTTGATGTTGGGCAATCTGTTCCACATTTCCCAATTTTTGAAATTTCCAGTTACGTGGAATTCGTCAACGCCCTGCATTTGTACGTAAATGCTATGATTAACTTTTTTAAATGCCCTCATCAACGGTTCTGGCCAATTTTCAATTGGAATACGGCATAGCACCTGTGTATATAGTTTATTCATCAACAACTCCTGGTATTGAGGTGAGTCATACAGTCTTAGATTATCAAGAGAATCGTAAGTTTTTATATCCTGTGGTGTAAATAATTTTTGCTTTAACTGATTTACATAAGAAGTATAGCTTTTCATACCTGCAGTCATATTTGAAATCACAGCGGCTTTCACGTGACTTTGATATTTCTGTAAATATTCCATTGCAAGCATTCCGCCCCACGAATGACCTAACAGATAGAAATTGTCTAAGCCAAGACCTTTTCTTACCTGCTCTACTTCTTCTACAAAACGTGGTATATTCCAAAGTGAAGTATCAGTGGGGATGTCTGAATTTCCTGCCCCCAATTGGTCGTAATAGTAAAATTCAATTCCTTCTTTGGGCAAAAAATCTTCAAAGCATTCAAAATAATCGTGGGTAAAGCCCGGCCCACCGTGCAGCAGCAACACTTTGATTTTTCCGTCACCAACTTTCTTTGTCCATACATTGTACTTACCGTCAACCTGTATCATCTTACAGCCGCCTGCTTTTACTTCATAATTTGTAGGCGTGGCGCCTTGCGTTGAAGTTGCGTTGCCGGTTTTGGGCGATTGATCGCAAGAGCCTAGGCAGATTGCAATTACAGTTGTGATAATTAAAATTTTCATATTTAGTTTGTTTGATTTATTGACTAGTTGCGCAAAATAGCAGCCAACGGTGAAGGCGATGGGCTGGCATTCAATGAACTTTCAGCCTGGGATTTCAGCCGATTGAAAAACTACAGCCGAAGATAAATACAAAAAGCCAATATTTATTCGTCTGCTGGAACTAAAGCTGATAGCGAACTACAGCTGATTGATATTCCTTCAGCCAGCCTATTGCCAAACCTAATGTAAGCTGCCGTTATCCTTTTGAGTTAAACTTAAGTCAATTGTTCTTGCTTGGATTTGACTTGTATCACCTTTCTCCAATTTAATTTTTTCGTTAGTACATCTATCATTAATGCATTCATTGTATTTGCTCAACCAATTGGAAAATAGCCTACTGAAAATATTGGTAAGATTTTCAAAATCATCTGGAACTCTTGAAACATTTTCAAATATCATGAAGAACACACCTGTTGCTCCGTCTTCACATACAGTCGGTATCGGTGAAGTAATAAAATTGTATGATTTGTCATCAATTAGAATTGTGGAATTAATGAATCTTGTGTGTTTGAAGGTGTCTAAGAATTGCGTTTGAAATAGAAAGGCATTATCATATAAGTTTTGATTTTTCAAAATGTCTTTATCAAAATTACTTTTTAATTGAAAGTCGTCTCTTGGTATAATAATGTTGAAATCTCTATCTGGTCCATTTGGGATTTTACCAAATTCGTTGGGCAATTTTAAAATCCAATCTAAATATGCTCCAACTGTGAACTTTGCTTTTGGGGTATCTAACAAATTTTGAGGATTGTCAAAATAAGGCTGAAATATTGATTTTAAACCTATTTCAATGCTTGTGTCACAAAGATGATTGTCAATATTAATATCAATATAATTACAAGTATTTGAATTCAAGGATTTTATTGCGTCTTCAATATATGTGTCAATAATTATCTTTCTTTCAATTTCTTTTTCACTATCGTTTAATTGAGATGTAGCTTTTAATTCTCCTAAGGCGGAAATAGAAAAGCGTTTTTCTTTAGAGTATCTCCTAAAAAACAAATATAAAAATAAGCCCGAAAAAATAATTCCGAAAATCAGATTGCGCTCATTGGCGTTTTGGATAATACTCCCAATAAAACCACCTGCAGTCAGACCGAACAATGCTTCCAGTATTGCAAGAGCATTGTCATGTTTCTTGTCAAAAATGAATGAGTCTTCAAGATGTTTGTATAATTTTTCTATCTGTGTCATTTTTGTTAGTATAGCAGCTTACACGCTAATTTATGTTATTATACGCTACCATATTAAAAAAATTGCCTTTAAAAACCGATCGTTTATCATTATGCATTCTCTATTGTAGTTAGGACAATCCGATCAGGAATTATTTTTAATATATTATCTCAAAACAGGTTCGCAAAATAAATTTCAACTACTTCGTATCATACGCCCACTTCACCAACGTAGCTCCCCAGGTAAATCCGCCGCCGAATGCCGCCAATACAATTAAATCTCCTTTATGTAATTGTTTTTCCCATTCCCAAAGGCAGAGAGGAATGGTGGCAGAGGTAGTATTGCCATAGCGCTGAATATTGATCATTACCTTATCCATGCTCAATCCCATACGGCTGGCAGTGGCATCAATGATCCTTTTATTGGCCTGGTGGGGAACGAGCCAGGCAATGTCGTCACCGGTGAGATGGTTTCTTTGCAATAATTCATAAGATACATCGGCCATCCCTTTTACCGCAAACTTAAATACTGCGGGGCCTTCCTGGTAAATATAATGTTCTTTGGCCTTCACAGTTTCTATGGAAGCAGGTTTGGCAGAGCCTCCAGCCACCATTTTAAGATATTCTACTCCAATGCCATCGGACTTTAAAAGGCTGTCTTGTATGCCGTAGCCCTCTTCATTGGGCTCTAATAAAATGGCCCCCGCGCCATCTCCAAAAAGCACGCAGGTTTTACGATCAGTGTAATCTACAATACCACTCATTTTATCTGTGCCTATCACCACTACTTTTTTGTACCGCCCGCTTTCTATCATAGAAGCGCCGGTAGTGACCCCAAATAAAAAACCGCTGCAGGCAGCGGAAAGATCAAACCCGAAAGCATTTGTTGCGCCTACTTTATAAGCAATGATATTGGCTGTAGCAGGGAAAGTCATATCCGGGGTAACGGTGCAACAGATTATACAATCAATTTCTACAGGATCTATACCTCTTTTTTTACAAAGTTCTAATACTGCAGGTATAGCCATTTTGGAAACGCCCATATTTTCTCCTTTCAATATCCTTCTTTCTTCTACTCCTGTTCTGGTTTTTATCCATTCATCTGATGTTTCTACCATGGTTTCAAGTTCAGCATTGGTAAGCCTGTATTCCGGCACGAAAGCGCCTATAGCAGTAATGGCCGCGGAAATTTTATTATTCATTTATAAAAATATAATTTTTGATTAAAGCGATAAAAATACAACATCCATACGATTCTGTTTCTATAAGATAACTATTAATTTATAATATGGTTCCTATTAAGCTGAATTACTTATTTTTGGCGCACTTTTAGCGCACTATGATTGCATACTTATCCGGAAAATTTTCTTATAAAACCCCCGCAATGGTCTATGTAGATGTGAATGGAGTGGGTTATGAAGTTAATATAAGCCTGAATACTTACACTCAGATACAGTCGTTGAACGAAGGAAAACTGTTTACCTATTTACAGGTAAAGGAAGATGCACATACACTATATGGTTTTTTTGATGCGGTAGAAAAGGAAATGTTTGTGTTGTTAATAAGTGTTTCCGGGGTAGGTGCAGCTACAGCGCGCATGATGTTGTCCAGTATGAAGCCGGATGACATCAGCAACGCGATCGTGATGAAACATACGTCGGCGCTGGAAAGCGTAAAAGGAATAGGAAGAAAAACGGCTGAGCGGATAGTGCTCGAATTAAAGGATAAAGTGTCAAAATTGCCCGTTTCATCACCAGGGTCAATATCGGTTGACAATACTTTGGAACAAGATGCGTTAAATGCTTTAGTAGCTCTGGGAATATCACGCCCGGTAGCAGAACAATCCATTAAAAAGATAATAATTTCAGAACCCTCAATAAGTAACCTCGAAATACTCATAAAAAAAGCCCTGAAAGCTATTTGAAAGAAACTATACCTAATTAATTTGCCGGATGCCGTTTAAAAAAAAGTTAGCGCCAAATTATGCGGGGTTAGTTATGTGTTGGTTTTTATCAATGGTGTTTTCTATTGCCTTGCCTTCACAGGTTTTTGCACAAGATTCCCTTGCTGCAGCGGGCAATGACACGCTTCCGTTTCCCATACGGGATAGAAGAGGAGATTTTTTATCATCTAATCCTAATACGTTTGATTTTAGGCCGCCCTCTAATATTAGTGATTCGGTAGCTTACGATCCCGTTACTAAAACATATACTGTATATGAAAAAATAGGCAGCCGTTACTACCGGACTCCCACTACTTACACGGCTGAAGAATTCCGGGCCATGGAAGCAAGGAAATCAGAGATCAGCTATTTTAAAAAACGGGCTAATACGCTTAATATACTCAATCGCGGACAGGTAAAGCCCAAGCTAAGTCTTTATGATAATTTATTCAATCGTCTTTTTGGTAACGGTAAAATTGATATTCAGCCACAGGGAAATATAGATGTTACGGCAGGTTACCAGGGACAAAATATAAAAAATCCAACTCTTCCTGAGCGGGCAAGGAAAAATGGCGGATTTGATTTCAACATGGCAGCCCAGATGAATGTAAATGCCAATATTGGCGATAAGCTTAAATTTCCTATCAGTTATAATACGCTGGCCAATTTTGATTTTTCCAACCAGCTAAAGCTGGATTATACCGGCACTGATGATGAAATTTTAAAAAGATTTGAAGCGGGCAATGTTTCTTTTCCCCTGAGAGGCACATTGATCCCGGGCGCACAATCCTTATTTGGTATTAAAACCCAGTTGCAGTTTGGTAAACTGTTTATCAGTACCGTATTGGCAAATCAAAAATCAGAAAGGCAATCCATGAATCTGCAGGGAGGCAATACGGCAACTCACTTCCAGATAAAAGCCGATGATTATGAAGAAAACCGGCATTTCTTATTAGCGCAATATTTCAAGGAGAATTACAATAAAGTAATGAGCAATCTTCCGGCTGTAATTACTCCTGTACAGATATTGAGGCTGGAAGTGTGGGTTACCAATAAGAACGGTACCACTACTGATGCAAGAGAAATTGTAGGGCTTATGGATTTGGGCGAAGCTAATCCTTTTCACAATTTTACCGTCACCGGCACACTGCCTGATAATGGAACCAATAGTGAATACTCTTCCATAATCAACAATGCAAGCAGCCGTAACTCTACTCTCATCAACAGCCAGTTGCTGAGTATGGGGCTTAGCCCCGTGCAGGATTTTGAAAAAACCTTTGCCAGGAAGCTGGATTCATCTCAATATATTTATAATCCAAAAGTTGGTTTTATTTCCTTAAGCCAGCCCTTGCAGGCAGATGAAGTTTTGGCGGTTGCATTTCAATATTCTTATAATGGAAGAATATACCAGGTAGGAGAGTTTTCGCAGGATGTGCCCCCGGATTCTACATCAAGCAATCAAAAAGTTTTGTTTTTAAAGTTACTAAAAGCTACTTCTCAACGGCCTAACCTTCCTATATGGCAACTGATGATGAAGAACGTATATAGCGTAGGTTACGGAAGCCTCGACAGGCAGGATTTTAACCTGAATGTCTTGTACGAAGAGCCTGGCCTTGGCGCTAAAAGATACCTTCCTTTTGGCGATCTGAATCAGGGCACTCCTATTTTAACGCTTGTAAACCTGGACAGGCTTAATAATCAAAACGATCCGCAGCCTGATGGAGTTTTTGACTATGTAGAAGGATATACCGTCCTGTCTCCTTATAGCAGGGTCATCTTTCCTCTTCTGCAACCATTTGGCCGTGATATTGCTCCAAAAGTTTTTAGCAATCCTGCCGCAGGCGCTGATAGTTTATATTATCCTTTGTATGATTCAATAAAAGCAACGGCCCAACAACAGTTTCCTAACAGGGACCGCTTTCTTTTGCAAGGCGTCGCCAAAACCACATCTTCGTCAGACATAAGTATTGGATATAATATCCCCCCCGGTTCTGTATCGGTATCAGCAGGAGGGCAACAGTTGAGAGAGAACATTGATTATACAGTTAATTATGATCTTGGAACTATCAAAATATTAAATCAAGCCATTATCAATTCAGGAATTCCTGTACAGGTAAATTATGAAAACAACGCCACATTTGGCTTGCAGCAAAAAAGTTACCTGGGATTAAGGTTAGATTATCTTTTGAAAAACACGGCTAAAGAACAATTGGCATTGGGTGGCACTATGGTACGCCTGAGCGAAAGGCCTTTCTTCACGAAAGTAGATTATGGCGAAGATCCTATCAGAAACACCATGTACGGATTAGACGCAAGCTATAAGAGAGATATGCCGCGGTTAACCAAATTATTAAATAAACTTCCTTTTTATAATTCTACAGCTCCGTCATCCATCAATGGCTATGGCGAAGCAGCTTTTTTAAAACCGGGTCACGCTCCGCAAATTGGGCGCGGAAGCAATGGTGTAATATATATTGACAACTTTGAAGGAAGCAAAAGCGATATTGATCTTCGTTTTCCGCCGATAAGCTGGGCGCTGGCATCCACGCCGCATGGGGCTACTGATGTTGTGGGTAATATTCTTTTTCCTGAAGCTGATTCGAGTAACAGTCTTGTTTATGGGATGAACAGGGCAGCGCTTGCCTGGTACCAGATTGAGCCTACCTTGCAGGATCCTAAAAATATTAACAACCCGCTTAGAGACGATAAAAAAGGTTTGTCGGATCCGCGTGTGCGTCAGGTGAAACAGTCTGAGATTTTTCCGCAGAGAACTACCGATTTCGGTCAAAACCAACTGATCACTTTTGATCTTTCATATTACCCAACGGAGAGAGGGCCTTATAACTATGTTACTTCTAAAACGGCCCTGAATGCTAATGGAAAATTTTTATCTCCTAAAACCAAGTGGGGAGGGTTAATGCGAAGCCTTGACCAGACTGATTTTGAGACAGCCAATATAGAGTACATTGAATGTTGGATACAGGATCCTTTCATTAACGATGCCGGTAGCTCAGGCGGTAAATTTTATATTAATCTTGGAAATGTAGCTGAAGATGTGCTCAAAGATTCCAGGCGTTTTTATGAAAATGGATTGCCTACTCCAAACCTGCCTGCACAAGTGGATACTTCTGTTTGGGGCATTACGCCGCGCAATCCCGTACAGGTTACCAATGCGTTTAGTAATGATCCGAAAGACCGCCCTTACCAGGATGTGGGCTTTGACGGGCTTACCGATAGTGCAGAAGTAACTTTCCGCCGGCAGGATTATCTTGATGTGTTAGCGGCTAATTTTGGTATCACTTCACAGGTTTATCGTGATGCTTTACAAGATCCTTCTGCGGATAATTACCAGTATTATCGTGGCAGCAATCTTGATGCTGCCAATGCGGATATTCTTCAGCGATATAAAAAATTTAATAACCCACAGGGTAACTCACCGATAGCAGACAACAATTCACAGTTCTCTTCTGCAGCTACTTTATATCCCGATCAGGAAGATCTGAACCGCGATAACACGCTCAATGAAACTGAAGAATATTTTCAGTATATCATTGATCTAAAACCGCCGACAGACCCTGAAATGAATATTGGTAATAATTATATTGTTGACAAAAAAGTGGTGGGAGTGAAGTTGGTGGATGGCAATACAAGAAATGAAACCTGGTATCAATTGAGGATTCCTATTGAGTCTTACAATAAGAAAATAGGAAATATTCCCGATTTTAAATCTATTCGTTTTATACGTATGTTCCTTACCGGTTTTGAAGATAGTGTTACCGTTCGTTTTGGAAAATTAAGTTTGGTAAGAAATACCTGGAGAAAATTTGAGTACAAGTTGGATACTACCGGGAACTATTCGCCCGCTACTGATAACGATTTTAATGTAGGGGCAGTGAATATTGAGGAGAACGATAAGCGCACTCCCTTACCTTATCGCACTCCGCGCGATATAGAACGTGTACAAACTTTAAGTAATAATGGCGTTAATCTTTTACAGAATGAGCAGGCGCTCACACTTCAGTTTTGCAACCTGGTAAAAGGAGACGGTAAAGCGGTGTTTCAAACTTTTGCCAACAGGGATTTGAGGCAATTCAAAAAACTGGAAATGTATATTCATGCAGAAAGAAATCCCAAAACTACTCTTAATGCTAATGATCTTACCGCTGTTATCAGGTTGGGCAGTGATTTTGTAAATAATTATTATGAAGTAAGAATTCCTTTAAAGTTAACACCGCTCGACCTGGGGCTTAACCCTAACAGTGACGAGTATAATGATACATTGTGGATCAAAAGCAATAATCTCAATCTTGATCTTGCCAGCCTTACCCAAATAAAAACAAGGAGAAACCTCTCGAATACCGCTTTAAATACTTTGTATTCAGAACTGGAAAGCAACGGGCAAACCTATTCCGTAATGGGAAATCCTAATCTCGGAGAGATCAAAGGGGTTTTAATGGGCGTAGAAAATACAAATGCTGCTTCAGCGTGTGGCGAGTTATGGTTTAATGAATTGCGTTTATCTTCGATGGATGAGAAAGGCGGCTGGGCTTCCTTAGGCCGTGTTGATGCCAACCTTTCTGACCTGGGAACTGTTTCTGTCTCTGTAAATACCCATAGCAATGGATTTGGCACTTTGGAGCAGAAAGTGAATGACAGGTATAAAGATAATTTCATACAGTTTGACGCAGCAGCCAATCTTGAGCTTGGAAAACTTTTACCCAGGGAAGCAGCTTTATCCATACCATTTTATGCAAGCATTACTAAAACTACCAGCACTCCTCAATATGATCCGTTTGATATGGACCTTACTCTAAAGCAAAAAATGAATGAAGCGAATAATAAGAGAGAGAGAGATTCTATCAGGGACAATGCGATTGATTATGCTTCTATTAAAACTGTCAGCTTTACTAATGTGCATAAGAACAGGACAGGCAATAAAAAGCCCCAGGTGTGGGATATAGAAAACGTGGACGTCAGTTACACTTATACAAAAACAGAAGCGCATAATCCACTTGTTGAGTACAATACGGTTACCAAGCAACGTGGCAGCCTCGGCTACAATTATTCTACCCAGCCCAGGTTCATTGAGCCTTTTAAGAAATTGTTCGGTAAAACAAAAACCCATTGGTTCGACCTTGTAAAAGACATTAATATAAACCCCATACCTACTCAACTTACATTCAAGGCTGATATTTTCAGGCAGTTTGGTGTGATCAAGCCAAGAAGTATTGGTGGCGATAAATATTTTACTCCGGAAACTTATGATAAGTATTTCACCTTCGACAGAAATTATATTTTGCGATGGGACCTTACCCGTTCATTCACCATTGATTATTCTGCATTGAATAATGCAAGGATAGATGAACCTTTTGGGCGGTTAGATACAAAGGCAAAGAAAGATACCGTATGGCAAAACTTTCTTTCGGGTGGCAGAAATACAGTGTTTAGCCAAACCGTCAATCTTTCTTACAATGCACCGCTATCTAAATTTCCTGTTACAGACTGGATGAACCTGCATCTGGATTATAACGCGACCTACAGATGGATTGGCGCTTCACGGCTGGCGGTTGACCTGGGAAATTTTTTAGAGAATGGCCAACAGGAAAATGCAACGCTTCAAATGGATTTTTTAAGGTTATATAGTAAATCAAAATGGTTAAGAGCTTTAGACCGGCCACGCCAAAAAAATCAACCTGGTGATTCTCTTTCAGCAAAAAGGCCGGCTCCTCTTACTTTGCAAAAGAATAAAAAGCAGGAAGATCTGCCGGAAATAAATGGCGCCCTGAGGATATTTGGAAAGTTGCTTACCAGTATCAAATCTGTGAATGCCACTGTTTCCCAAAATAGTAATACCAGGTTGCCCGGCTATACGGATAGCACAAAAATGCTGGGGCAGGATTTTAAAAGTATGGCTCCGGGATTTGATTTTATAATGGGCAAGCAGCCCGATTCCAACTGGCTTAACAATGCCGCACGAAAAGGATTGATAACAAGAGATTCATTGTTCAATGACCTTTTTGTACAAAGGTTCGATCAGAAGATCACGGTATCAGCACAACTGGAGCCTGTCCGCGATTTTACGATTGACCTGAACATAGGTAAAACTTTTACGAAGAATTATTCTGAAACGTTTAAAGATACTACCGGAACGGGAAATTATTTTTCACATTTAAGCCCTTACATTAATGGCGGCTTCAGTGTGACTTATATTGCATTCAATACTTTATTTGAAAAATCAGATCCGAACAGGATTTCCGCAACTTTTTTGAAGTTCCAGGATTATAGAAAAATTTTATCAGGAAGATTGGGTGCGCTTAATAAATACAATCAGCAAATCGGGAACCCGACAGGAGCTGATGGGTATGCATTGGGTTATGGAAGATATGCAGTGGATGTATTGGTTCCATCTTTTATAGCGGCTTATACAGGACAAGACCCTACCAAGGTAGCCTTGATTGATCAGCAAAATTCCAGTATTAAATCTAATCCATTCCGGGGTATATTGCCAAAGCCCAATTGGCGTATCGCTTATAATGGTTTAAGCCGGGTTCCGGGGTTTGAGAAAATATTTACTAACTTTTCATTAACCCATGCTTATAATGGAAGTTTGGGAATGAACAGCTTTACTTCGGCTTTATTGTATCGTGATGTGTCTCACTATAATTATCCATCATTTATTGATACAGTCTCTAATAACTATATACCGTTTTTCCTTGTCCCTAATATTACGATCCAGGAACAATTCGCTCCATTGTTTGGTATTGATGTCACGCTGATCAATAATCTCAACCTGAAGTTTGACTATACAAAGCAACGCCAGTTGAGCCTGAGCCTTATTGATTACCAGTTAAGTGAAGTCCGTTCTTCTGAAATAACCTTTGGTGGCGGCTTCCGTAAAAAAGGTATGAAGCTTCCGTTCAAGGTTCCGTTTACTAAAGCAGATACAAAGAAACTGGATAATGAAATCAATTTCAATCTTAATTTTTCAATAAGAAATAATGTGACTTCCAATAGCAGGCTTGATCAGAACAGCGCTTTTGCCACCAACGGAAGCAGGGAGATTACTATTAGCCCAACGATAGACTATTATATCAGTAATCGCATCAATGTAAAATTATACTTCGATCAAAGGCGTGTGAATCCGTATATCTCATCATCAGCGCCTACAGTAGATACAAGAGCCGGCGTTCAGGTGAGAATTTCATTAGCGCCGTAGATATTTAACCAGTCATGGTTGAATAAAACTAATTCTGTGATATAAACAGAAATAATTGATTTTATTTTGAGGTTTTTCAGTTTTGAAAAAAATCATATTCGATACCTGATTGGGCACTGATGAGAGTTGTTTCATTTTTTGTTCTGCAGCTTGATAAACGTTCCCAACCTTAGTAGCCAGAAGAATGTTTATATTATCAACCTTATGGCCTTATTAAAGTCTTTAGATGGAAGAAACATGAATGATTTATTTTAAAAAGTAGCCGCTTGCGAAGTATATATCAAAATGGTTGTGTAAAAAGAAGAATGAAAAAGTAAAAGGTTGTTTCGGATAATATTAATTCCCGATGGCCAATGATTCTGAAGAATTTACTTTACTTTTTTGAACATCATAATGTATCCGCAAATATCTTTTTTCTTCTTTTTATTTACCTGAACAGGTTTTATGATATGGTATTCGGAAAACTTAGGGATATAGGAAAAGCCGATGATATTACTTTCCATTCCATCACCATAGTGCTTCTCATAAACTACCTGCTTCTCATTGTAATCATACATTCTCACTTCGTATAGCTTAGAAGATAAATCTCCGATAAAGACAAAATGATACCAACCGCCTTGCGTGAGAGGAACAATCACAGGCATTTCGTATTCGCTCTCCATTTTCATGGAGGCTTCTCTTACCATAACAAATCCTTTATCAACCATTGCCTTTTTTATGCTATCAGCCTGTGCCCTGGTAGTGGAATCAAAACATGGAACCTGCCTTATTACATCCTGCCCGTTGGCAAAATGAGCCACAGAGATCAATACCACAAAAAACAGGAGATATTTTTTCAAAGGGTTTTTCTTTTTTTGAATCGGGGATGCAGGTGAATTTCTTATCAGGTTTTTGACTACTGTTTTTAATTGACGTTCAAAAAACTTTATTAAAATCCAAAGCAAAACGAAATAAAGGCTTAAAATATTGCCTTGCTCCGCCTTGTTTTTGATAGAAATAAAAAAGCAAATTAATCTTTTGCTAAATATAAGCCTTAATTATTTGTGAGAACCCTGGTGCTTTGATAAATATTTTTTAAATAATTTACAGGATGGCTATGTGAGAATTTTTAATACTCCATTTTTCTTAAGGTAGGCGATTTGATCCAGGTAATAATCACTACCAGTAATGTCATGCTTCCGCCAAAAATTACGGAAGGTACTGTTCCCATCAGTTTGGCAGCAAGGCCGCTTTCAAACTGTCCTAACTCATTGCTTGAATTAATGAACATTGAGTTGACGCTCATCACCCGGCCCCTCATGTGGTCAGGGGTTTTTAATTGTGTGATCGTTCCGCGTACTACCACGCTTATTCCATCCAGCATGCCGGAGATTAATAGTGCTGCGAACGACAGTAAGAATATTTTTGAGATACCAAAAATGATGATGCAGATACCGAAGCCGCCCACAGCCAACATGAGCTTTTTCCCTTGTTTTCTTTTTGCAGGAAAAATGGTCAGAATAATTACAATTAAAATAGAACCCATGTCGGATGCTCCATTTAAAATACCAAATCCTTCGGGGCCTACTTTTAAAATATCCCTGGCATAAATGGGAATCAGCGCTACAGCTCCGCCAAATAAAACCGCAAAAAGATCAAGCGATAAAGAGCTGAATAATTCTTTGGTTCTATAAACAAAGCGTAAACCTTCTTTTACACTTTCCCAGGTGCGTACTGCACCTTTTATAACAGATGCAGGTTTTGGCTTTAATTTAAATAAAAAGAAAAATGAGATCATTATCAGAACAGCCGTGGCAACCAAAGTGCCGGTGATACCCGCCAAAGCTATCATGAAACCTCCGGTAGCATGGCCGGAAACTGATGCAGCCAAATAAGTGCCCTGGCTCCAGGTAGTTGCATTTTGCAAATCATTTCTTGGAACGATGTAGGCTATCATTGCGCCAAACACAGGGCCGGTAAATGCGCGGAAAATTCCTGTACAAAAAATTATAAAATAAATACAAATAGCAATTTCATGATTGGTTAAATGCCGTGCAATAAAGTGGCCCGATATAAAAACCAATGCTACTGACGCAAGGAAGTATAAAATAATACCTGTTAGTAGTAATTTTCTTTTTTCGCTTTGGTCAATGATATGCCCTGCATACAATGCCAGGGAAAGCGCCGGGATCACTTCAGACAAGCCAACGAGGCCAATAGCAAACGGATCATTGGTTAGCAGGTAAATCCACCACCCGATAAGAGTGGACATCATTCTTAACCCCATGATGAAAGCAAACCTGCCTATCAGTAAATTACGGTACTCAATTACTTTTACAGAAGCGAATGGGGCGGTTTCTAAATTCATTTAATTAAAAGAGTTAAGGCAATATGAGATAGTTCTGTCCGCTATCATAATCGTGATTTAATGCATCCAGCACAATTTTTAAATGTTCGTCATTTCCAAGAAAATCTGCATTGGATACATCAATGAAAAGCGTTTTAATATTGTGTTGCTTTATATATTGAATGTAGGTTTCCTGTATTGAGAAAAGATAATCCGGTTCAATAGACTGCTCGTAAGGACGATTTCTCTTTTTTATATTTTCTTTTAATTTTATAATGGGTGCATGCAGGTAGATCAGCAAGTCGGGAGATGTTAATTGCGGGCTGATGATATCATATAATTTTTGGTACAATAAAAATTCATCTTCTGATAAGTTTACTTTGGCAAACAGGAGGCATTTTGTAAACATATAATCAGAAACAGTAACGTGCTGAAACAGGTCTTTTGTTTGCAACAGCTCTTTTAATTGTTTGTATCTCTCTGCCATAAAAAAAAGCTCAAGCGAAAAAGCGTATTGCTGTTTGTTTTCATAAAACTTTGGCAAAAAAGGATTATCAGCAAATTCTTCAAGGATCAGCCTGGTATTCAGATGCTTGCTCAATAGATGGGCCAACGTGGTTTTCCCTGATCCTATGTTTCCCTCTATCGCGATGAAATTATATTTCATTCTTTTATTTCAGATAATTGAAGGCCAAAAATAATAACTCGGTGTTGAATTAAATGAATTGCATATAATGATTATTATAAAGGCAGGCTGCTATTTCTATATAGATAGTGGCGCTACTTTCAATTGATCTTTGCATGTGGCTAATAATTCTGAAATGTTTTTTTTTAATACCGGGTGGATCATCAGTGGGGCTATTTCATTCAAAGGCATTAAGACAAAACGGCGATTAGGTATTTCCCGGTGGGGAATAATGAGATTGGGTTCATGAATAATTTCTTCATTAAAAAATAAAATATCAATATCAATAATTCTTGCAGCGTTTTTTATTGTTCTTACCCTTCCCATTTTTTTCTCTGTTTTTAAAATGATATCAATGATCATTTGTGCATTCAGCTTACTTTTTACAAGATGAACCTGGTTATAAAAAGCAGGTTGATCTGCAAGCCCCCATGGTTCTGTTTCGTATATTTTTGAGCTTTGGATGATTCTTCCTATTTGTTCGCCAATGAATGTAGCTGCCGTTTGCAGATTTTTTTTTCTGTTGCCCAGGTTACTTCCTACGATTAAAAAAACGTTATTCATTTTGTTAAACGGTTAATCTTTTGTCCAGCTCTAATAATTCAGAAGCGATGATCTTTACTTTTTTAAAGTTGGGATGAAGCGGATTCAGTAAGAAATTATTTTCCTGGGGAACTATGGCAGAAGGCACTTTAAGGCAAAGAGACTGGTTGTTAGTTAAAAAATCTTCACCGATTCCCTGGGTATAATTCAGATCGTATTTCCATTCATTTTTTAATTTATTGATCTGAATTTGATAAATACTGTTATCGGGGATTTCAAAAGAGGTGAGAGTATACGAATTAGGCGTAGTAGTTCTCGTGGCTCTTACAAGGATTTCAAGAATAGCCAATGAAATATATTGTGAGGTATATAAGCCTGCTAACCCTATAGGATTCCAGCGTCCCCCATTTATTTTTGCACCCGTTCCGGAAATGTCGTTTGCGAATTTGCCGGTAGTTAGTCTGTAGGTTATCATGCTAAAATTCCATGTTCTATTCTTCCCAATTGAGTGAGTACATTATTGATTCCTTCAATACTTGCTAACGAATGTAAGGACAATCGTCCTTCCAGCATGTAAGGATCTCCACGGAGCCAAAGATTAAACTTTTCATAGCTTCCAAACACCTCGCGGCCCCGTTGTAAAACTTTGCTGATCTGGACAATCCGGTCAATAACCCCTGTATTAAAAGAACCATTATCATTAGCATACCTTTGCAGGGTTCTCTCTGAAATATGGAGAATATCCGACCATTCTTTTTGTGTAAAATCTACTCTGGCCGCAATCTTTTTGAAATCGTTGAAAGTGAAATCTTTTACTGATTGAAAATATGGTTGTATTCCATATTCTTCTAAAGGTTCTTCTAACTCCGACGACTTTATCTCATTATTTTTATATTCTTTCTTTCTTTTCATGGTATGTCATTTGTCATCCAAATATACGTCATTTGTCTTGGATTGAAAAAATTATTTTTCCATTTTATTTTTTCCCTGTTAGCTTTGTCGTCTTAAAAAATTATTAGTTATTGAAGAAATATAGCCAGGTCAGGGCGATGTTAGCTATCACAAGATATAGCTTACACGCTATTTTAAGAAGTCCCTCCTCAGTGATATTTGGTTTTGCTTTTCCGCTTATTTTTATCCTCGTCTTCGGATTCATGGGCGATAACGGCACGAGGATGACTTTTAAGATTGCCGTTGATAGCCGGGCTGATACTACCAATGAATTATATAAGGCATTGGAAAATAATGGGAGTATTATTATCAATAAATATTCAGATAGTTCATTACTTAAAAAAGACCTGCAAAGTGGTAAACTTGCGGGAATCATTGATATACAAAAGAATACTTCCGAAAAGCCGCCTTATATATTTACATTCAGAAGTACTACATCCAGCAATGATAAATGGCCTCAGTTTAAAGCGCTTGTTGAAAGTATTATCAACAAACTTAGTAATAATAAATATCCCGGCAGGCCTGTATATGCTGATTTTGATTTTAATTTTTTAAGAGATATTGCTGTGATCCGCAAATACAAAACAATTGATTTTATTTTGCCCGGCCAGCTTGGGTTTTCACTTTTAGCTTCCGGTGTATTTGGTATTGCATTTACATTTTTTAGTTTAAGAAATACGCTGGTATTAAAAAGATTTTTTGCCACACCGATCAGCCGTACTTATATTATTTTGGGTGAAATGTTTAGCCGCGTCACGTTCCAGATGCTGACAGCAGTGGTAATTATTCTGGCAGGATATTATTTATTTGATTTTACTTTGATTTATGGATTTGAAACTTTTATTGAATTGCTGGTTTTGAGTTTTATAGGCCTGGTAGTTTTTATGGGTATGGGCTTTATTGTAAGCGGTGTTGCTAAAAATGACAGTACCATCCCTCCTTTTGCAAATCTGATCACGTTGCCGCAGTTTTTAATTTGCGGAACTTTTTTCCCTATAGATGTTTTTCCGAAGTGGCTGCAATGGGTTGCACAGATAATGCCACTTACTCACCTGAATAATGCTTTGCGCGACATAGCTTTCAATGGTAATAATTTGTGGGATGAACGGTGGGAAATGAGTATTTTATTGCTATGGGGCATTGTAGTGTACGCTATTGCTGTCAGGGTTTTTAAATGGGAATAATTACTTAATCATGAAGCAGGCTCTCAGGTTTATTATTTTCTTGGTAGTAGTTTTTGTCTTTATTTTTTTGACGAGTTTATTACTTCCGTCTAAAGTTACTATTACAAAATCTGTATTAATAAATGCTTCTGTTGAAAAAGTGCAAAATCAACTAATTCATTTTGATCAATGGAAAAACTGGTATCCGGCTTTGAAAGATGAAAATACTACCATAATAAAAGATTCTTCAAGCCTTAATTCTGTTATTTTAGAAAACAAAAAAGGCACAAGTGTTAAACTTACCCTTCTTCAACTAAATCCTCATATAGTAAATGTTGATGTACATTCGCCCTCTTCAAAAAGGGTAGCTTATGAATTTATTCTTACTCCAAAAACTAATAATAAAATACAATTGACCTGGAACATAAATGTCCAACTGGGTTGGTACCCCTGGGATCGGATATGGGGTATATTTTTAGATAAAGTTTCCGGCAGCCAATATGAATTAGCATTGGAAGATCTAAAAAAGACTGTTGAAAATTAAGGCATCGTTTTTCAAGTGGCCTGGTGTTCTATAAATTGAATAACCACTTCGTATATTTTTTTCAGCTCTTTAGTGGTGACACAATAGGGAGGCATAATATAAACGGTATTACCCATAGAACGCAGATATACTCCACGTTCCATGCAAAAGGGGGTAAAGGTTTTGCTTACGTTATTCAGATAATCATCGGGGTCTTTAGTACAAATTTCCATTGCAAGAATAGTTCCTGCCTGACGAACATTTTTTATTAAATTTTTCTTTTGAAGGGTTTGAAGCCTTTTACAAAATTTTTGATGGTGGGAGATTATATTTTGAATATTCTTTAAACATTTCTTTTTCCGGATTAGTTCAAAGCTGGCAATACCTGCAGCACAGGCTAAAGGATTGGCAGTGAAAGAATGCCCATGAAACAAAGTTTTTGTTTTATCATCACTTACAAAAGCATCATAGATTCCTTGTGTGCAGGCTGTAACTCCTAAAGCCATAGTTCCTCCTGTCAGCGCTTTACTCAGGCAGATAATATCTGCTTTCTCCTGCATGTAATCGCCCGCAAAAAATTTACCGGTGCGATAAAATCCTGTGAGTACCTCATCTGCGATGCAGATAATTTTTTCTTTTTTTAAATAATGTAATAAGTTGTTCAAACCATCAGCATCGTACATGAGCATACCGCCGGCCCCTTGTAGTAAAGGCTCATAGATGAAGCAGGCAATTTCATCTTTATATTTTTCAATTTCATTTTTTAGCTGGCCAATGTTATGGCTATCCGGAGTATCAATAAAAAGTACATCAAATAATTTATCATTGTACGCCGAAGTATAAACCCCTCTTTCGCTAACGCTCATAGCGCCAAAAGTATCCCCATGATATGAATTATGAAAAGCAAGAATTTTATTTCTGTTATTGTTTCCCACATTCTTCCAGTATTGCAGGGCAAGCTTAATGGCTACTTCAGTTGCCGTGGAACCGTCATCCGTATAAAAAATTTTGGAAAAATTACCTGGCAATACTTCTAATAATTTTTCAGCAAGCGCTATAGCGGGTTCATGGGTAAATGCAGTGAATATTACCTGTTGCAGTTTCCTGGCTTGTTCATATATTTTTTTAGCAATAAATTTATTTCCATGCCCGTGGATATTTACCCACCAGCTACTAACTGCATCAATATATTCTTTACCATTCTCGTCTATCAATAATGTTTTTTCACCGTGCACGATAGGTATGGCCGGTATCATACTTTTTTGATGCGTATAAGGATGCCATATATATTTTTTATCTTTTTGTTGTAAAGAATCCATTCAAATTTTTTTGGGCAAAAGTAGCAGATAGTTTTTTCTTTTGATTTTATACGATGATAAATGGAAGGATTTCTATTTATAAAAGCAATCCTTTTCCCGTATAACTTCGTTTTGTTGTAAATCTTAATTGCTTTAATTTTACGGTTCAATTCCATTCCTATAAAGAATCTCTCTGCAAATCATCTTTTTTTAATTTAAAACCAGGCCACACAATGAAACGTATAGTTTTTCTATTAGGTATTGGCTTCTTATTTTCCATACCTCAGATTACACACGGACAACTCTTAAAAAAGCTAAAAGAAAAAGCAAACAATGCCGTGAATAAAGCGGTTGAAAATAAAACCGGGGTAAGCAACGAAACGAAAAGCGCTAATAATACCAGTGAACCACAAAGCCAAACAAATAGCAGTGGTAATAAACCTGTTAACAAAGGTGGTGCGGGATTAAAAAATACTGCACCGCCTGATGTGAATGCAGCGATGGATAATGCAGGGAAATCTTTTTCTGCTAAAGATTACAGTGATGCGCGCTATGAAGTGCAGCAGGCATTGATGGGAATTGAAATCCAGCTTGGCCGCGAGCTTTTAAAATCTCTTCCTGATGTTGTTGATGGATTGCAAAAAGATACCACCGAAGATAAAGTAGTGAGTACACAATGGGGCTGGAATAACATGACCATCCAGAGAGTTTATTCTGATAAAAAAGATAAGCAACTAACTGTTACCATTGGCAATAACATGCTGTATTCCGGATTAGTGAACGCTTATTTCGGGAATGCTTATGCAGTGCAGGCAAATAGCCAGGACCAGAATGTGAAGCAAGTGAAAGTTCAGGGAAATAAGGCAATTATTTCTTATGAAGATAGCAAAGGGTATTCGCTGATTGTACCGGTTGGCCAAAGCTCTATGGTGGTTTGGGAGTGTATCAATTTTGCAAATGAAGATGAAGTGATGGCCGCAGCAAATGCTTTTAAAATTGATGATATAAAAAAATCATTAGGAGAAAAATAATTCACTCAAAAAAATTAAACATGAAAAAATATTCCATTTTTATATTAATGCTCTTTTACGGAATTACCGTCCAGGCGCAGGATTTCGCAAAACAAATTGCAGATGCAAAATCATCTTATTCATCAGGCAAACTTGCGGATGCGCATTTTTCGTTGGAACAAGCCATACAGGAAATTGATATGATCGTAGGGAAAGAAGTATTGAAATTGTTGCCTCAAAAAATGAATGATATGGATGCCGTGACAAACGATGACCAGGTGAGCGCGAATGTTGGTTTTGTGGGCGCCACGGTTCATCGTGGTTATGGAAACACAGGCTCACAGGTTGAGATCATTAGTAATTCACCACTTATCAGCAGCCTGAATGCATTTTTAAACATGCCTCTTATGGGCGGATTAATGAGAAACTCAACTACCAAAGTGGTGAAAATACAGGGCTATAAATCGCGGCTTGAAAAGCAGGGCGATAATGAAAACGGGAAGCCAAACTATCAGCTCCAGATTCCTTTTAAAAGCGCTTTGATTACCGTTACGGCGAACGGCATGGACGAAAGCGCTGTGCTTTCGTTTGCCAACAATATTCCATTAGATAAGATTGCAGCGTTGATCCAATAAGGAGAAAATTTTTTGAAAAAGAATGCGGCTCTCAACCGCATTTTTTTTGCTCCATAGAAAAACATTACTGAATGCAACGTAATCAGACAAACAGTTGTCAAGGTATTGCATGCGCCAGTTGGATTATCATCAATTAGTAAAAGACTGCCTGAAATTAAAACCGGAGGCTCAAAGAATGTTGTATGAACATTTTGCGCCTGCGATGCTTGGCGTGTGTTTCAGATATACTAAAAGTATAAATGATGCCGAAGAAGTATTGCAGGAAGGTTTTATAAAGGTTTTTATGCGGTTAGGACAATTTAAAGATGAGGGGGAATTAGGAGCCTGGATCAGGAAGATCATGACAAACACTGCATTAAATTATTTGAAAACCAATCAAAAATATCGCTATGATCTCTTGTTTGATGAAATGCCTTTACATCCTGTCTCTACAGAAAATCCGGCAGTGAATCTTCAGGCAAAAGAGTTATCGGAATTAATAAGGCAATTGCCTACCGGATTTCAAACCATATTTAATCTTCATGCAGTGGAAGGTTATAAGCATACAGAAATAGCGTCAATGCTGGGTATCAGCGAAGGAACTTCAAGATCGCAATATGCAAGGGCAAGGATTCTGTTAATTGAATGGATTGAAAAATTTTCATTAAAAAAGCAAAGTGGCCATTATGGAACCAAATAATTTTGAAAAAAAAGTACAACAAAAGATGGACGAATTAAAAATTCCTCCTTCTGATTTGGTGTGGACAAATATTAAGAAGCGGATTAGTAAAAAACATAAAGAGAGAAAAGTCATTTTTATAATTTTCTTTTTGACCCTGCTTCTTTTCACCGGAGGGTATTGGTTATTTAATTCAACAAAAAATAATACCCACCAGGAAATTCATCCATTAAGCAATCTTTTAGAAAAAAACAAATCAACCCCGCCTGCCGGCGTACAGGCAAATAACCAGGATTCTTCTTCGGGTCATTCTCAAACTTCATTAGGGCGATCGCCCGCAACAACAGATACATTTCAGGCTGTAACCCCAAAGACAAAAACACCGCCAGCGATCGTTTACCCCAAGGCTGGTAAAGGTGTTGATGATAAAAAGCAGAAAGATGTATCTCTTGAAATGAACTCTGTAGAAGAAGATCAAATCGTTGTTCCTTCTTCCCGAAATAAAGGATTGGAAAGAGAGAAGAACTTTAACAGTGGGAAGCATAATAAATTACCTGATGAAGATAATCAACAGGAAAGAGCGGCTGAAATTGCAGAAGCAAAAATTGGAAATATTCCTGGCCAGGATATAGCTGCGCAAAATGATGCAGACTCCTTGCTTAAAATGGTAGAAGAAAATTTAACCATAAAAAAATCTTCTAAAGGTTTGCAAAAACATAAGTGGATATTAGGTATCAGGTTTTCCGGCGGAATGCCCTTTTTATCAAATGAATCGTTGAACATTGATAATAATAGTAACAATTATTTGTCAGCGCCTGTTTTCGGAATTAGTAGTAATTCTGGAAGAGGATTACCGTCTTCAAGGCTGCCCGCTAAAATAATAAATTCAACAGCTTTTATTGCAGGAGCTTTTATTGAAAAAGATATTTTAAAAAAAAACAAAATCTCTTTAGGCATCAATTACAGGTACTTTTCTACTATGAATAAAACAGGAGATAAAATTGATAGCGTTCAGGTATTATATAATTCGGCAACTTACACAAATACTTACCGGAACAATTTCAATTACCTGGAGCTTCCTGCGTTATTAAAATTTCAATTAGCTAATAATAATTCTTTGCCGGTTTATTGGCTGGCAGGAGTTAATATTTCCAGGCTGATAAGTAGTGATGCTTTGCAGTTTAAAAGTACCACCGGGATTTATTATAGGGATAATTCGCTTTTCAATAAAATGCAATGGGGCTTCAGCACTGGATTTTTTGCCACATTGTTTTTTCAGAAAAAAACTCCTGTGAATATTGGCCCTTATTTTTATTACAATGCTTCAACGCTGGCCAATGAAGGTTTATACGATAAAAAGCATTTTAATTTTATTGGTATTTCAGCAGAGATATTATTTAATAAAAAATAATTTTCTTAATGCAATGCTTTTAAATTTCCGCCTGTCAATCAGGAAATAAATCCATATAAAAGATTTCATATCAGGATAAAAATTTAGTAGCCAGGATTTGTAAAAAATTAAATTATGAAAAGAAGTATCCCTGCATTTATTGTATTGACTCTGTTATTATCGTGTGCCAAGAACATTGATTTGCAAAAAAAGCAAAATGGACAGGCAACAAATAAAGTTTTGATGTTAAAAGTTGACTACACCACTAATACATTTGAAGGAGGCAGGGAATTTACTTTTACAAAACCTGCAACTACTTTTACAATAACCAATCAATATAAGGCGCCCGGCGACTTTGGAAGTATAAAATTAATTTACCACGAACTAAACGAAACTTTATTTGATGGAACCATTCATTGGATGGGATTAGGCCAAATGAATTTTCCCAGAAGTTTACAACCTTCCGGCAAATTTGATAAGATGCTAACAACAGATTTTATTTATCCAATCAATGGATTTCAAAATGTGTTTAATCCGAATAATGAGGATTATGATTACACTTCGGTTTGGATGTCCATTCAACCGTTAGTTAAAGTAAGGGAATATTTAAAATCTAACCCGGATCAAACTGTAAAAATATTCTTATACACTCCAAGTGTTGGGGTGGGTAACCCGGCAGATTGGGATTGGATTATTTACATAAAGAATTAAGAAAAATATTTATTGGATATAACGGTTTTAAACACTCAATTGCCAAACGGTAAAATAATCATCATGAAAAAAATTACTAACAATTTTATTTTCATCTTTAGCTCACTGCTTGCTATCGCTTTTTTAAATGGCTGTATAAAAGATACTATCACGCGCACTTATACCTATTCGTATTATTTGCCTGTCTATAAAACCACGGCAGAAGTAAGAGCCAATATTAAAAGCAATGCGCCGCAGGATGTGGTGAATCCGGGAAAGATAGTGCTGCTTGGAAATTATATTTTTCTGAATGAAACAGACAAAGGGATTCATGTAATAGATAACAGTAATCCGGCATCGCCGCGTAATGCAGCCTTTATTGATATTCCCGGAAATATGGATCTGGCTTTGAAAGGAAATACTTTGTATGCTGATCTCTATACCGATCTGGTTACACTTGACATCAGCGACCCTCTTCATGTGATTGTGAAAAAATATAATGAAGGCGTATTTCCTTACAGGCCTTATGGAAATGGATTTTATAATGACTCTACTAAGATAATTGCCAGTTGGATAAAGAGAGATACTACTATTACTGAAAAACTGAATGATAATAGCCAAAATATTTTTCCGCAAACAGTATATATGGATATGTCATTTGGATCTTCTTCAGGTACAAAAAATTCCGGTTCCCCTATTGGAAAAGGCGGTTCTATGGCCCGGTTTACCATCGTTGATAAAAGATTATATACCGTTTCTAATACCGATCTGAACGTATTTAATATCACCATTCCCAATGATCCTGTTTATAATAAAAAAGTAGATGTGGGAACGTGGAATATAGAAACCATTTTTCCCTTTAAGGATAAACTATTTATCGGCTCGCAAAACGGAATGTTTGTTTACAATATTAATAACCCCGATAATCCGGTTCTCACCGGGCAATTCTCTCATGTGCAAAGCTGCGACCCTGTAATTGCCGATGATAATTATGCTTATGTAACGCTTCGCACAGGCTCTGTATGTTTTGGGAATGCCAACCAGTTAGAGGTCTTACAACTCAATAGCTTTACCAATCCTACGCTTGTAAAAGCTTATCCATTTACTAACCCTCACGGCTTATCCAAAGATGGAAATCTTTTATTCATCTGCGATGGCGCTGATGGATTAAAAATTTATAATGTCGCCAATGTTAATAATTTAAAGTTGATAAAACAATTTACCGGTCTTGAAACGTATGACGTGATCGCCTATAACCATATTGCATTGGTTGTAGCAAAAGACGGATTGTATCAATATGATTATGCTGATGTAAATAATATTCATCTGGTAAGTAAAATTGGTATTTCCCGGAAATAATCATTCAAAGAAGGCTTTCTGTATTTATAAATATTGGGTTTTTGATCAAATGCAATTAAAAAATTATCATGAAAATTAAATTATGTCTCTTTAGCCTGTTGTTTGTTTCGTTTGCATTTACTTCCTGCAAAAAAAGTGATTTCAGATATCAAAATGATTTTGAAAAAAGCTATAAAGAATGGATGAGTTTTAAAGAAACTTCGGGTAACTCTTATCGCTACCAAGTTTCCGGCGGTTCCTGGACGGGTATAGGCTGGCAAACAACCATTACGGTCCGCGAAGGGAAAGTGGTGCAACGTGATTTTAAATACCTTATACCGGATAAATGGCAGGGAAATATTCCGGAAGATCAAAAAGAATGGACAGAAAATGAAAATGAGATCAATTCGCATGAAAATACTTCTGCCGCCGCTGCTGTAACGTTAGATGAGATTTATGAAAAAGCCCGTACCGAATGGCTGAAAAAAAGAAGCAATGCCAAAACCTATTTTGAAGCAAAAAACAATGGCTTAATTTCTTCCTGCGGCTATATAGAAGATGGTTGCCAGGATGATTGCTTTAATGGGATCGGTATCTCTTTTATTGAATCGTTGTAATATAAGAAAATGAAAAGTAAATGGCCTGTTATTTTGGTACTTTCTTTTGCAATTGGTTTTACCGCATCTGCACAAAAGAATGAAACCCGGTTTCATTCCATCAATACTTTTGGCCTTGCAGGTGGCGCAAGCAAAACCAGTACTGCTTTTCAGTCAGTAAATGGAATTCAGTTTTCAAAGTGGTTTTCGGGAGTAGGAGTCGGAGTAGATTATTATCACTACAAAACACTTCCTTTATTTATTGATGGAAGATGGTTTTTTGGTGAAGATAAAAATGGATTTATCTATGGCGATCTTGGGTATCATTTTACAATGAAAAATAAACCTGGCAAAGAAATCAGGTATTATGATACATATCATTTTACCGGAGGTATTTATACAGATATAGGAATTGGTTACCAGGTTCCTTTGTATAAAGGATCTGCCGTGTTATTTAGTTTGGGACATAGTTATAAAAAAATGGGAACAAAAATAGGAGTGAAGATTTGCCCTTTTATAGGCCCTTGTTATGTGGACTACAGTAAATACGATTTTAGCTTTAACAGGATGATATTAAAAGCAGGATTACTATTTTAAAGTCTGGACGGTATCCGTCAGACTTTAAGGTCTTAAGTAAGTCAGACGGGGACCGTCAGACTTACTCTAAAAACTTCAGGTTCCTTTTTATTCCTTCAAACTTTGATCTTTTGAGTGGAGACTTTTTAAAGATAATTTTAAAAGACTCTTCCGTCAATTCTTCCCAATCATTTTTATTAAAATTCAAAACTTCGTTCAACGGTATAAATTCAACCGTAGTATTGGGTTTTGAGAAACGATTCCATGGACATACATCCTGGCAAATATCACAACCGAATAGTTTGTTTTCAAACTTCCCTTTCATCTCTTCCGGTATCAGCATGTCTTTTAGCTCAATAGTAAAGTAAGAAATACATTTGCTTCCATCAATCACCTTATCGGGAAGTATTGCATCTGTGGGGCATGCATCAATACATTTGGTACAGGTGCCGCAATAATCTTTTATAAAAGGATTATCGGCTTCTAATTCAAGATCGGTTATTAAAGTAGCGATGAAAAAAAATGATCCGCTGTTTTTTGTGATCAGGTTCCCATTTTTACCCACCCAGCCGAGGCCGCTTCTTACTGCCCAACTTCTTTCCAAAACCGGTGCACTGTCTGTAAATCCACGTCCGTTTATTTCCCCGATATTTTCTTTTAATGTTTGTAAAAAAATTTTCAATTTGCTTTTGATCACTTCATGGTAGTCGTTTCCGTAAGCATACTTTGAGATTTGGGGAACGTCCGGTTTTTGTTGCTGGGAAGGAAAATAATTCAACAACAAAGTAATTATTGATCTTGCGCCGGGAACTAATTTTGAAGGATCAGTTCTCAGGTCAAAATAATTTTCCATGTAGCTCATCTTTCCGTTAAAACCATTATTGAGCCATGATTCCAGGCGTCTTGCTTCTTCATCCATTTTACCGGCTTTCGCAATTCCGCAATAATCAAATCCCAGGGACTGAGCGGTGTTTTTCACGAAAGGAGTATATTCTGATTTTACCAACATGATATTTTACAAAAATAGTTTAGTAGGATGATATCTATGAACTGAAAAAATTACATGAATAAGCTATGAGGCCTGCATTTGCGGCAGATTAAATAAAATAACACGACATAATTTATATAAATTGAGGTTGGATTAAAATTTGTGCGAGATAGTGAATAAAATAAATTTCGATATATGAATCCTAATAATTTAACCATAAAATCGCAGGAGATTTTTCAGAAGGCACAGCAAATTGCTTTCAATGAAAAAAATCCAAATATAGAAACAGAACATTTATTAAAAGCGCTGCTTACTGATGAAGACAGCCCTGTTGATTTTCTTTTGAAAAAGAATAATGTCAATGTAAATTTTGTGGAGTCGAAGGTGGATGAAGCCATTAAAAAACTTCCCAAAGTGGGCTCCGGCGAGCCGGCGCAGGTCATAAGCCGCGATCTTAATAATGTATTGCTTCGTGCTGCAGCAAGCCTGAAAACTTTTGGTGATGAATTTGTGAGTGTAGAGCATTTATTACTTGCCATCGTACAGGGTAATGATAATGCTTCAAAAATCCTGAAAGACGCAGGATTAACGGAGAAAAACCTGATTGCTGCAATTAAAGATTTAAAGAAAGGCTCTACGGTTTCTTCTCAAACTTCAGAAACCCAGTTTAATGCTTTAAATAAATACGCAAAAAATTTAAATGAATTAGCAAGGAGTAATAAGTTGGATCCTGTTATTGGGCGTGATGAAGAAATACGAAGAACATTGCATATTTTATCAAGAAGAACAAAAAATAACCCGATACTTGTCGGTGAGCCAGGTGTGGGTAAAACCGCTATAGTAGAAGGTTTGGCTAACAGAATTATTAGCGGGGATGTTCCTGAGAATTTAAAAACAAAAACAATTTTTGCCCTGGACATGGGCCTTCTGATAGCCGGTGCAAAATACAAAGGTGAGTTTGAAGAAAGATTAAAGTCAGTGATCAAGGAAGTAGGAGACAGCGATGGAGAGATCATTATGTTCATTGATGAGATACATACTTTGGTAGGCGCGGGCGGCGGAGAAGGCGCAATGGATGCAGCCAATATTTTAAAACCTGCTTTAGCGCGCGGTGAATTAAGAGCAATCGGCGCTACCACTTTAAATGAATACCAGAAATTCTTTGAAAAAGATAAAGCGCTGGAGAGAAGATTTCAGAAAGTGATGGTAGATGAACCAAGTGTGGAAGATGCTATTTCAATTTTAAGGGGATTAAAAGACCGTTATGAAACCCATCATCATGTGCGCATAAAAGATGAGGCGATCATTGCTGCGGTGGAATTATCTCATCGTTACATTACAGATCGTTTTTTACCGGATAAGGCTATTGATCTTATTGATGAAAGCGCTGCCAAGCTTAGGTTAGAAATGAATTCAATGCCTGAAGGATTGGATAACCTGGAAAGGCAGATACGCCAGCTTGAGATTGAAAGAGAAGCGATCAAAAGAGAAAAAGATGAGGCGAAATTAAAAGAACTGAATACAGAAATTTCCAATCTTTCTGTAGAGCGCGATACCTTCAAAGCCAAGTGGCAGCAGGAAAAGGAGCTGGTAGAAAAAGTGCAGAATGCAAAAGCCGAAATGGAAAATTTAAAGATGGAGGCTGAGAAAGCAGAGCGCGAGGGTGATTATGGAAAGGTAGCGGAGATACGATATGGCAAGCTGCAAAACCAGGAAAAGATGATTGCCGGCTACACAGCAGAACTTGATGAGATCAGTGAAAAAAGATTATTAAAAGAAGAAGTAGATGCTGAAGATATTGCTGAAAGTGTGGCCAAAGCAACCGGTATTCCTGTAAATAAAATGTTGCAAAGTGAGAAAGATAAACTGCTCAATCTTGAAGATGAACTGCATAAAAGAGTGGTAGGGCAGGATGAAGCGATAGAAGCAGTGGCAGATGCTGTACGTAGAAGCAGTGCGGGTTTGCACGATCCGAGAAGGCCGATTGGTTCATTTATTTTCCTGGGTACTACCGGTGTGGGTAAAACAGAACTGGCAAAAGCTTTAGCTGAATATTTATTTGATGACGATAGTATGATGACGCGAATAGACATGAGCGAATACCAGGAAAAACATTCGGTAAGCAGATTGGTAGGAGCGCCTCCGGGATATGTGGGTTATGATGAAGGAGGCCAGTTAACGGAAGCGGTTAGACGAAAACCTTATAGCGTGATCTTGCTGGATGAAATAGAAAAAGCGCATCCTGATGTTTTTAATATTTTGTTGCAGGTGTTGGATGATGGAAGATTGACGGATAATAAAGGCCGTGTAGTGAATTTTAAAAATACAATTATCATCATGACCAGCAACATGGGGAGCCATATTATACAGGCTAACTTTGAAAATGTTACTGAAAAGAATAAAGAAGATGTAGTAGAAAATACCAGGCGCGAAGTATTGGATCTTTTAAAGCAAACTATTCGTCCTGAATTCTTAAATAGAATTGACGAGGTAATTATGTTCCAGCCGTTATTGTTAAAGGATATAAAGGAAATTATAAGGATACAGCTTACGGACCTGAAAGGCCAATTGGCGAAAAGCGGTGTAGCGCTTGAATTTACTGAATATGCATTAGACTACCTGGCTGAAAATGGCTTTGATCCTCAGTTTGGCGCAAGGCCTTTGAAAAGGTTGATCCAAAAACAGATCGTAAACCAGTTGAGTAAAAAATTACTGAGCGGTACTATTGATAAAACAAAACCAGTACTGGTAGATGTGTTTGACGGCACTGTTGTTTTTAGAAATGAAGTGATCCCGGAAGATAGCGTAGCAGTGTAATATTTAGGATTTGATATTTTAAAATACAGGCCATCATTTACGATGGCCTGTATTAGTTTTCAAAAGAGAAATTCGTTAAGATGGAGAGGTGGACTTGGAAGAGTTGGAATTTTGATGTTTACCATTAAGCCCTTTTGTGCCGCGCATTCTGCCATCTGATCTCATCTTTTCCATATCAGCCTTTCTTTTAGCCTGCTGATCAGGAGTCAAAACATTGTTTACTTTTTCTGACTGAGATTTCCGGAGATCTTTCATTTTTGCCATCTTCTGTTCAGAGGTAAGAGATGCATCATTTCTGATAGCGTCTCTTTGCTCTTTACCACTCTGCTGGATCTCTTTCATTTTTGCCTTTTGATCTGCGGTAAGATTCAGATCAGTCATCATTTGTCCTTTTCTAAGATGCCGGGAAGTATCAGAGCGCATTTTTTGAGATTGGGTTGCGTCCCGCTTTACCTGGGCATTGCCGTTAAAGGAAAAAAAGCTAACTGCTAACAAGCCAATAAATAATTTTTTCATGTTTTTAATTTTTTTGGTGATTACAGAAATAGATAGCAAACACCTTCTAAAGTTTAAAAATGACTTTGTTAATTAAATTAAAACACTTCAGAATTTTTTTAGCGTAAAAAAAGTAGTTCCCTGTATTTCGGTAATTCCCAATATTCATCATCTACTAAAAGTTCCAACTTATCTACATGATAGCGTATTACGTCAAAATGCTTTTTTACTTCGTCGCAATATGAAATGGCCTTTTCTCTTGAATCGGTTATTTCGTTAGCTACTTTCCTCGCTTCGATCATTGATTTTACCTGGGTATTAATAACATTGATATGTTCAGAGATCTTGGTAGCAATGAGTTTTTGCGCTGCATAATTACTTTCGTCAAATCCAAGTTCTTTCAGCCCTTTTATATTTTTCAATAAAATATTCTGGTATTTAATAGCTGCCGGCAAAATGTAAGTGCTTGCCATATCGCCCATTATCCTTGCTTCTATTTGGATCTTCTTGGTGTAGTTTTCCAGCAATATCTCATGCCTTGCCTCTAACTCCTTTTTTGAATAAACCTGATGACGTTCAAAAACCTCTTTTGATTTTTTAGTTATGAAAGCATCTAAAGCCAGAGGAGTTGTTTTTACATTGGGTAACCCCTTTTCCTCTGCTTCCTTTTCCCATGCTGCGCTGTAGCCATCGCCTTCAAACAAGATCTTCTTGCTTTCAACAATATATTTTTGAATGGTTTGCATAAGGGCGATTTCCTTCTTTTCACCTTTTTCAATAATTGCATCTACGTCTGCTTTAAACTTTGTAAGCGTTTCGCAGATGATAGTATTAAGTACGGTCATTGGGCCTGCGCAATTTTCAGAAGATCCTACAGCCCTGAATTCAAATTTATTTCCGGTAAAAGCAAAAGGAGAAGTCCTGTTCCTGTCTGTATTATCAAGCATCAATTCCGGGATACTCTTATGAATATCCAGTTTTAGCATGGCTTCATCCTGCTCATCAAATTTATTTCCGACACGTTTTTCTACTTCATTCAGCACATCTGTCAAATATTTCCCGATGAATATGGAAATGATTGCCGGTGGCGCTTCATTGGCTCCAAGCCTGTGGTCATTTCCTGCGCTGGCGATAGAAGCCCTTAACAGATCCGCATGGTCGTGTACTGCTTTAATAGTATTGACAAAAAAGGCAAGGAACATTAAATTGGTTTTGGGAGTTTTGCCCGGCGCCAGTAAATTGACCCCGGTATTGGTTGCCATACTCCAATTATTATGTTTTCCGCTACCATTTATTTTTGCAAATGGCTTTTCATGAAGTAAAACCATGAGATTATGCCTTTTAGCAACCCGTGTCATTACATCCATTAATAAGATGTTGTGATCTACCGCTATATTTACTTCTTCGAAGATCGGCGCGCATTCAAATTGTGAAGGAGCTACTTCATTATGCCTGGTGCGTAATGGAATGCCTAATCTATAAGCCTCTTCTTCGAAATCTCTCATAAAAGAATAGACTCTTTCCGGAATGGCTCCAAAGTAATGGTCCTCCAGTTGCTGGCCTTTTGCAGGGGAATGTCCAAATACGGTTCGGCCGCTTGCAATCAGGTCCGGACGGCCGCTTGCAATGCTGGAATCTACTACAAAATATTCCTGTTCCCAGCCCAGAGTTGGTTTTACAGAAGTGATATTTTTATCAAAATACTGGCATACATCCAATGCAGCTTTCTCTAAGGCTACCAGGGACTTTAATAAAGGAGTTTTAGCATCTAATGATTCACCTGTATAAGAAACAAAAATAGTAGGGATACAAAGGGTTTTCCCATTTCCCATTTCCATAATAAATGGTGGGGAAGACGGATCCCAGGCAGTATAGCCTCTTGCCTCAAAAGTGACTCTTATTCCTCCGCTGGGAAATGAAGATGCATCCGGCTCTTGTTGAATCAATGCAGCGCCGTCAAATTCTTCCAAAGGAGTGCCGTCGCCTTTAAGAGTAAAAAATGAATCATGTTTTTCGGCTGTCGCTCCTGTTAGAGGTTGAAACCAATGGGTGTAATGAGTAACATTCCTTGATTCAGCCCAGCATTTTAATGCAGCAGCAATTTGATCCCCCATTTTTCTATCAATTTTTGTTTGATTTTTAATAGAGGATACAAGGCTTTTATAAGCTTCGTCGCTTAAAAAATTTCTTGCTTTTTTTAGATCGAATACATTTTCGCCAAAGAAACTAGTGATCTTTTTTGATTCGGGAATACTGATAATTTTTGAATCCGAAAAAAGCTCATGAAGAGCATTGAGTCGTAATGATTGCATTTTCTATTTATTTTATATGCAAAAGAACGACATTAATCGAAAAAAGATAACTTATTTTTCAATTTTATTTAAATTTTAAAGAAGCGTCCTTAAAATAATACATATTATTAAGTTATTTAAATTTATAAGATTTTATTTTATTCCAATCTAAATAACCAAGAACAGGTAATAATAAAAAGATAAAATAAATACTCCTATACCTTACGATTGCTCCTATAATGGGCACCGTGTATCCTGTTATCAGGAACATGGTAAGGCTAAAAAAAATACAAAAATAAATTAAGGGATCTACTGTTCCTTTCTTTCGGATGAAGAATAAAAGAAGTATAAATAAAATTTCAACGATAATAATTTCGATAGCAAATGGGAGATAGACAAAATTAATAGCCTCCGTAATATAAGGACGCATTAAGGCATGATTAAATGCCTGAGGCGCATTACTCATAAAACCTTTAAAAGAAGGAGAAAGAGGTTTAATATTAATAGTAGAAGCGCCTGCTTTACCAATCTCTATAAAGCTGGTTTGCCGGGATGACACATATTGCGGAAGGTTGGCACGCGGCGAAATATAGCCCGAACAGAAAAATAAGATAGTAATAAAGATATATACTGACAGGAAAGAAATGAAGGCGTGCCTGGGAAATTTTTCAGCGATAAGCCAGGCCAGCAGCGCAGGAACTAAACAGATGAAAACAAAATTTCTTAATAAAAAAACGAGAATCAGAAATAATATGACTATACCGGTTTTTTTCCATGAGAATTGGCGTTGGTTCAGCATAAAATATAAATGGTAAATGATCATGGAAATGGATAATAAAATGAGGCCATCACGATGGATCATAGCAGAAAAAAAGAGCGCTGATGGCAATAAAAAAATACAGATGATGAGTTGTATAGATAATGCCGGGAATAATTTAATAAAGACCCTGTAGAGCGCCACTACTCCAAAAAATACCAGGAAATTAAAAAAAAGTGTATTGATGAGAAAGCTTTTAAAGCTGAACAGGTCAAAGACAGAAAGCATTTTAGCTAATAAAATATTTCTTAAATTATTCCAGTACGAATTTGAATCATCCAGGAGCCTTGAATAACTTTCTAAGGATTTGGCATGGAAAATATTTACAAAATATTCATGCGGATCTTGAAAAAGCAGATGAAATTCATTGATACCCATTTCATGAAAGGCTACAGAATCTGAAACCGGGAAATAATATAAATTAAAATAGCATCCAACAATAAGGGTAAAGATCCTGATAATAAATAGCGTGATTAGAACTCTATTGGATAACCCTGATTCTGTGAAGAAGCGGATACGTGTGATCAGCCAGCAAAAAAGAAAGCAATAAGCAATAAATAAGAGATAGATCAAGCAGGAATATTTTTGAATGTGGAAAGTTAATTAAAATATTCACATCCGATATTCTGATAAGCGATGAAGAGATTGTAAGTTTGCTTTTTTTTATAATTATGGAGATAACATTTGAAACTGCTGAAAAGCTGGGATTAAAAAAAGATGAATTTGAAAAAATAGTGAGCATCCTTAAACGTGTGCCTAATTTCACAGAGCTGAGCGCCTATTCGGTAATGTGGAGTGAGCATTGCAGTTATAAAAATTCTATTAAATGGCTGAAAACCTTGCCCAAAGAAGGCTCCAGGCTTTTAGTAGCGGCCGGTGAAGAAAATGCGGGGCTGATGGATATTGGCGATGGGCGTGGCGTGGTTTTTAAAATTGAAAGCCACAATCATCCTTCTGCGATAGAACCTTTCCAGGGTGCGGCAACCGGCGTTGGTGGTATTCACCGCGATATTTTTACTATGGGCGCAAGGCCCATTGCTACGCTAAATTCATTGCGTTTTGGAAATATTGAACACGAAAAAACACAACATTTATTAAGCGGCGTGGTGAGCGGTATTGGCCATTATGGAAATTGTTTTGGCGTTCCAACTGTTGGCGGAGAAATTTATTTTGAGGATTGCTATCATACCAATCCTTTGGTAAATGCAATGAGCGCGGGTGTAGTGCGTCTTGGTAAAACTGTTAGTGCAACTGCATCTGGCAAAGGAAATCCGGTTTTTATTGCAGGAAGCGCTACCGGAAAAGATGGTATGGGCGGGGCAGCTTTTGCTTCGGCAGATATTACTGAGAACAGCGCCGAAGATTTGCCTGCTGTGCAGGTGGGAGACCCTTTCCAGGAAAAAAAATTATTGGAAGCTTGTCTTGAAGTAATCCAAACCGGCGCTATTGTGGGGATGCAGGATATGGGTGCGGCAGGCATTATTTGTTCTACTGCTGAAACCAGCGCCAAAGGCGGCGTTGGGATGGATATTCATTTGGAAAAAGTACCTACGCGTCAGAAAGGTATGAAGGCCTGGGAGCTCCTTTTAAGCGAGAGCCAGGAAAGAATGTTGCTTACGGTGCAGAAGGGGCGTGAAAAGGAAGTGATTGATATTTTTGAGAAATGGGATTTACCCTGTGAGCAAATTGGCGAAGTAACCGATGGCGAAATGCTTTGTTTTTATATGAATGATGTGCTTGAAGCGGAAATCCCTGCGGAAAGCCTCGTGCTCGGCGGCGGCGCTCCTGTTTATGAAAGAGAGTATAAAAAACCCGCTTATCTGGAAAAAGTAAGCTCTTTTGCCCCTAATCAAATTCCTGTTCCGCAAGATTTAAAAAGTGTTGCTGCAAAATTAATTTCCCTTCCTTCTATTGCTTCAAAAAAGTGGATCTATGAACAATACGACAGCATGGTAGGAACGGCCAACCTTAATACCAACGCACCTTCAGATGCTTCGGTGGTAGCGGTGAAAGGTACCAGGAAAGCGCTTGCTTTAACAACAGATTGTAACAGTCTTTATGTTTTTGCTGATCCTTTTGTAGGGTGCATGATCGCCGTAAGCGAAGCTGCCAGGAATATTGTTTGCAGTGGTGGAGAGCCATTGGGAATTACCAACTGCCTGAATTTTGGAAATCCTTATGATCCTGAAGTATATTACCAGTTTGTAGAAAGTATAAAAGGAATGTCCAAGGCTTGTTTAAAATTTGATACCCCTGTTACAGGCGGCAACGTGAGCTTTTATAATCAATCACCGTCAGGGCCGGTTTATCCTACCCCTGTTATCGGAATGGTAGGGCTGCTTGAAGATTTTGAAAATAAAATGACCTTAAATTTTAAGAACGTTGGAGATGTCATTTATCTTTTGGGAAAGAATCCTGAAGATTTTAACTGCTCGGAGTACCTGCATAAAATAGCCGGCATTGAATATTCTCCGGCTCCTTATTTCGATCTGGAAGAAGAATTTCTTTTACTGAAAACCGTAGAGTCATTAATTAAAAACAAGGTAATACTTTCAGCACATGATATATCAGAAGGAGGGCTTTTTGTAAATCTTGCTGAAAGTAGCTTTTTAAATGATCTTGGTTTTGATGTAACGCAACAAGCATCGCACATTCGTAAAGATGCTTTTTGGTTTGGTGAAGCCCAGGGCAGAGTAGTGGTTACCGTTCAGGCAGAGAAGGTGCGCGAATTTGAGCATCAATTAAAAATTCCTTTTGAGAAATTAGGAGTGGTTACCTCCGGTGAAATAATTGTAGATAAAGAAAATTGGGGAAATATCAGTGAATGGAAAGATAGATATGATAACGCTATAGGGAAATATTTGAGCTAACTCCTAAATCAAATTTTATTAAGATTTGCTTTAGATAAAACTGCAAAACAATTCTTTTAAAGGAGCAACAAACATTTAGTTCCGCTCAACGTTTTTGCATCCGCTCAATTTTTTTCCACAATTTTTTTTATAACTTTTTGGGCTTAAATATTAGGTGTAAGTTTGCACGACCTCACGGATTTTTTTAATTCATTTCTCTTTCCGCGGTCTGTTTTTACTTTTCAATACAACATTGTTTTGTTTGTTTTGGGAAGTATTTATTTTTTAAAAAATCAATTAAAATGGCAAAGTACATTTTCGTTACCGGCGGAGTTAGTTCATCATTAGGCAAGGGAATTATTGCCGCTTCACTCGCAAAGCTTTTACAGGCAAGAGGCCTGCGTGTTACTATTCAAAAATTTGATCCTTATATTAATATAGATCCTGGAACATTAAATCCTTACGAGCATGGTGAATGCTTTGTAACAGAAGATGGCGCTGAAACTGATCTTGACCTTGGCCATTATGAACGCTTTTTGAATATTAGTACGTCGCAGGCAAACAACGTAACTACCGGGAAGATCTATCAAACGGTCATCAACAGGGAAAGAGAAGGAGATTATTTAGGAAAAACTGTTCAGGTAGTACCGCATATTACAGACGAGATCAAGCGCCGTATGATGTTGCTTGGCGAAAAGAACCAATACGATATTATTCTCACGGAAATAGGAGGTACTGTCGGCGATATTGAGAGCCTCCCGTTTATAGAAGCAGTCAGGCAAATCCAATGGGAATTGCCGGATGAAGATTGCCTTGTGGTGCATCTTACTTTAATTCCCTATTTAAAAGCAGCTAAAGAATTAAAAACAAAACCTACGCAACATAGTGTGAAGTTAATGAGTGAGAATGGAGTGCATCCGGATATTTTGGTTTGCCGTACCGAGCGCCCATTAAGCGATGATCTGAAAAGAAAAGTAGCGCTCTTTTGTAATGTAAAGGTAGATTCAGTGATAGAAGCTGCTGACGCTTCTACTATATATGAAGTACCTATTGCTATGCTGCGCGAAAAGCTGGATCTGATCGTGTTGAAAAAATTAAATATTACCAACTATGATGAGCCGGAATTAACAAGATGGAAAGAATTTCTTGATAAAGTAAAACACCCTGGTAATAAAGTGACCATTGGCCTTATTGGAAAATATATCGAATTGCAGGATGCTTATAAATCCATTCTCGAATCATTTATTCATGCCGGCGCTATGAATGATTGTAAGGTGCAGGTGGTAAATGTGCATAGCGAATATATAGATGAAGAAAATGTAAATGAAAAATTAATCGGGCTTGATGGTTTGTTGGTTGCTCCGGGATTTGGTTTCAGAGGAGTGGATGGAAAAATTATCGCTGTGAAATATGCACGCGAGAACAATTTGCCTTTTTTTGGAATTTGCCTGGGTATGCAGATGGCTGCTATTGAATTTGCCAGAAATGTTTTGCACATCAGGGAAGCCGACTCTACGGAAATGAATCCTGATACACCTGAGCCGGTAATAGACATGATGGAAGAACAGAAGAAAATTTCTATGAAAGGAGGCACCATGCGTTTAGGTTCGTACCCCTGTGTGGTTAAAGAAAATACACTTGCTTATACCATCTATCAAAAAAGAGAAATCAATGAGCGCCATCGCCATCGCTGGGAGTTCAATAATAGATATTTAGAACAATTTGAGGCTGCAGGCATGATCGCGAGTGGTGTTAATCCACAAAGCGGCCTGGTCGAAATTTTTGAACTAACAGATCATCCCTTTTTTATTGGAGTACAATATCATCCTGAATTAAAAAGCACAGTGGAAAATCCTCACCCTCTTTTCGTACATTTTATTAAAGCAGCAAAAGATTTCAGCCATTCCAACCAGGTAAAAAATGAAACACCCGCAGTAGCAAAATATGGATGAAGATTGGTATGGACGATGATATAGAAAGTATCTAAATGTTTAATATTAACATTTTCGATTTAGAGTTGATTTTAAACCGGAATATTATCTTTAGGTCTATTGCATATCTTTGGCCACTTTTAATTTTTTAAAACTATGATGAAAATAGTACTCTTTGGATTTTTGGTAATAAGTAGCTGGGCTGGATTTGCTCAAACTAATAATTCGGGTAAGAACGATGCTGATGCAAAAGCAATATTAGATAAAGTAAGTTCTAAATTTAAATCTTATAAAACAGTTCAGGCTAATTTTACTTTATCGGTTACCGATGCCAACGGTAAAGAATTGGGTACAAAAAAGGGAATAGTTTATATCAAAGGTTCTAAATATAGAGTAAGTATTTCCGGCCAGGAGATTTATAGTGATGGTAATAATATCTGGACTTATGATAAATCTGCTAATGAAGTGCAGATTACTAAATTCGATCCCACTACGAACACCATTACTCCTCAAAAAATGTTCACTAACTTTTATGATAAAGATTTTCTTTACAAACTAAATGGTGAAACAAAACGTGGTAGCAAAATTATACAGGAGATAGAACTAACACCCATTGATAAAACCAAAACCTTTTTTAAGGTTTTAGTTGGTATAGATAAAATTTCAAAAAATATTGTTTCAACAAAATTGTTTGAAAAGAATGGAAACCGTTACATATACACTGTTACCGGCTTAAAAACTAATTCCAGCCTTCCCGGGTCGCTATTTACATTTGATTCCAAAGCTTATCCGAATGTGGAGGTGGTTGATTTGAGGTAGATTTATGAGCAATTGTTTTTCCGGGATAATTGATTAAAATTAAATTTTAAAAAATTATTTAAGTTCAACAAACTAAAAATCAAACAAATTCCGTTTACAACCTATGATAAAAGTGGCTTTCACTTTAATAACTTGTTTCTTTATTGTGTCATTTACAAGAGTTAATGATGCAGCAAAAGAAAAAATAAACTGGCTGACTATTGAAGAAGCCAATGCAAAATTAAAAGTAGAATCCAAACCTGTCATAATTGATTTATATACTAACTGGTGCTACTGGTGCAAAGTAATGGATAAAAAGACGTATAGCAATTCAAATGTAATTTCATATATCAATGAAAATTTTTATGCGGTGAAATTAAATGCAGAGTCAAAAGATACTGTCAGATGGGAAAATAAAAATTTTATTTATAACCCTCGTAATAAAGTAAATGATTTTGCGTTATATGTTACAAGAGGTCAGTTGGCATTTCCAAATACAATTATTTTTGGAGATTTAAATCAGGATCCGGCATCCATTCCGGGATTTATGGAGCCAAAGGAAATAGAAGTAATACTCAAATATTTTGGTGAGAATATGTATAAGAAGAAGGGTTTCAATGAGTATGCAAAAAATTTTAAATCAACATGGCGTTAGCCATTTTAAATTATAAAGAACTATAATAATAGTTTAAACTCGGTTTTTCATAGGATATTGGATTATAACAAGGGGTAGATTTCCATCTGGCCCCTTTTTTGTAAAAAAAAATTGAAATCAATGCAACGTTTTAGAGTAATTCCAAGTCTTGATTGTGGTAGTTCATTTTAAAAAGATATTTGACCATAAAGTCATTAAATTATAAAAACTGCTTTTGCAGTTAAGCTCGGTTTTTCATAGGATATTGGATTATAACAGGGGTGGATTTTTATCCTGCCCCTTTTTTGTGACCTAACTGATTTTTTAATTTTATCTTCAAGCCTTTTATGATAAATCCAAAAATGAACCTTCTCATTAAATTGCCGGGAAAAATAGGGTTAGCCATTTTGTGCATGTCTTTTCATATAGCGAATGCTCAAAATGAAATTCTTCTTTTTAAAAAATCTATACCGGTGGTTTCATTATCAAAACCTGATGTTGTAAAATATGGAATAGCGAGTTTCTATGCTGATAAATTCAAGGGAAGTAAAACATATAGCGGAGAGATTTACCAAAGCGAAAAACTTACTGCTGCCTGTAATAATTTCCCAATACATACATGGGTGAAGGTTACTAATCTTAAAAACAACAAATGGGTGGTAGTGAAGATAAATGATAAAATGAATAAAAAGAATAAGCGGCTTATTGATCTCTCAGGGGCTGCGGCTAAGGAATTAGCGTTTATTTCAGATGGCGTGACCAACGTAAAAGTTGAACTCATTGAAGAAGATTAGCTTCTCTTTTTATGTAAACTAAAACTCAAATAATTTCTGTCTTTAATTTACTGGTTTTATTTTTGCCTTAATTAATTTAATTACTATGAAAAGAATACTATTTATTTTTATATCATTCTTCTTTATATCATTTTCTTTCGGACAAGGTTCTAAAGATTATAGAAAGGGTAATAACTTAGGAATAAGTTTTTTTTTAAATGATTTTAAAACAGCCTCAGATATCAGGGCTAACGGGTTAGTGAAAACACTTAAAGACCAAAGTCTTTTTGATCCTTCTATAATGAATGCTGGCGCTGCAATTAATTACCTGGGAGGATTAAGTAATCATCTGGATTTTATTGGGACTTTAGGCGCTTCTTTTCTTAATTATCCTAATAGTAATATTCCTAATTCAGGAAACGATCATCTTTTGTTGGAAACAACGGCGTCTGTTAATTTAAAATTACTCTCAGATAAATATGCTGTTGTTCCATTTTTAGATTTGGGAGTTGGAGCGAGTAAGTATCAAAAATATTATGGAGCCTTTCTTCCTGCAGGAATTGGATTGCAGGTAAATGTTGCAGACAAAGCTTTTGTACTACTCAATTCCCAGTATAGAGTCCCGGTTACAGAGAATACAAGTTATCATTTTTATCACAGTTTGGGTATTGCGGCTAATATTGATAAAGAGAAAAAAGTTGTTCCGCAAAAAGTTGTTCCGTTACCTGTAATAGTCACCGATCGCGATCATGATGGAATTGTAGATAGCCTTGATGCTTGCCCTGATGAGCTTGGGTTGGCTACATTGCAGGGCTGTCCGGATAAGGATGGGGATGGCATTGCTGATAAAGATGACAAATGCCCTGATGTCGCAGGCCTTGCCAAATACCAGGGTTGCCCTGTTCCGGATACTGATAAGGACGGAATTAATGACGAAGAAGATAAATGCCCTACCATAGCTGGCGTTGCCCGTTACCAGGGCTGCCCCGTGCCTGATACAGATAAGGATGGCGTAAATGATGAAGATGATAAATGCCCTAATGAAGCAGGTCCCGCTTCTAATTTTGGCTGTCCGGTAATACAGAAAGCAGTAATAGAAAAGATTAATAAGGCTGCACAAAATATTTACTTTCAGACAAACAGTTCTAAGCTTTTACCCAAATCTTATGGATCATTAAAAGAAGTAGTACAGGTATTATCAGGTAATCCATCCTACATGATAGACATCAATGGGCATACTGATAATACAGGCAACGATGAATTAAACCAAAAGCTTTCTGAAAGCCGGGCTAATTCTGTGAAGCAGTATTTAATAGAAAATGGAATAGGTGAAAACAGGATTACCGCTACCGGTTATGGTGAAAGTAAACCCATTGCAAATAATGAAACTGCTGCCGGGCGAGCCATGAACCGGAGAGTGGAAATGAATCTGAGAAACTATTAAGCAAAATAATAGCTTTAATATTTTATTGAATCGCTTTTCTGATTTTTATCAACTTTGCCAGAAGTTCTTCCAAAAGATCGAGCTGCAACATATTGGCGCCATCACTCTTTGCTATGGCGGGATTGGGATGGGTTTCTATAAATAAGCCATCAGCGCCCACTGCTATTGCTGCTTTCGCAATGGTTTCAATCATAGCCGGATTTCCTCCGGTGGTACCGGAACTTTGGTTAGGTTGTTGCAGGCTATGGGTGCAATCCATTATCACAGGTACTTTGTGCGCCTGCATAACAGGAATATTTCTATAATCAACGATCAGGTCGTTATAGCCATAAGTATTTCCCCTGTCTGTAAGCATTACCTTTTGATTTCCTGTTTTTTGAATTTTTTCTACTGCAAACTTCATAGATTCCCCATTGAGAAATTGTCCTTTTTTTACGTTTATTATTTTTCCTGTTCGCGCGGCTGCAATTAGCAGGTCAGTTTGCCTGCATAGAAATGCCGGTATCTGTAGAACATCCACATAACCGGCGGCAATAGCAGCTTCTTCATGAGCATGGATATCAGTAATGGTTGGCAATGAGAAATAATTGCCTGCCTTTTTTATAATTTGTAACGCTACTTCATCCCCCAATCCTGTGAAGGATGAAAGGCTGGTACGGTTTGCTTTTCTGTAGGAAGATTTTAATATATATGGTATTTGCAATTTTTTGCAAATAGCAGAAACCTTATGGGCTACTTCAAAAAGTAATTCCTCACTTTCAACCACACAGGGCCCTGCTATCAAAAAGAAATTATTCTTATCATAGTGCTGGCCTTTAAATAAATTTTCTAAATAACTGATCATTTTATTTTTTATGGCCAAAGATATTTTGTTTGGTTTAATAAGCATTTGCAATCTTAAAATTGTTAATAGCAAAACTTAAAGAATTAAACTCAAATAAATAGCCACCCGCAAGAGTGGCTATTTATATATCTGTCCTTAAGGCAATCTGTCTTATTTTTTCAAAAACAGGTTCTTTATTTTGCAGAGTTTTTACTTGCGGGAAGAATAGCAAAGGCTATTTCTTCTTTTATAAAGTAAGTCTGAGATGCGTCCACATTCAGGTTATTTTTCAAAAATGGTGTATTCATATTTCTCAATGAGACGGTATCCGCTTTTGGAATAGAATCATTTTTTGGAATGCTGTCCGTAGGGATGGTGTCGGTTTTTAGAATATTATTTGTTACCAGGTTTTCACCAGGACTTTTTGCAAATAAAGCGCAAGTTGAAAAGGTTAGCATCAAAGTAAAGCACATTGTTTTCTGTTTCATAATTAGGGATTTTAGGGATTAAGGTGTTTGTTCATTCACCTTATAAAAAAACAATTTTAGTACCAAACTTTTTTTATCCTGGAAATTAAGTAAGAGTTTTCCAGGCTTAACCTGGCTATGTTTGTAAAAGGAAATTTAATTGTAATCTTTCATTATTGTAATCCTATATCTGGATTGTTTTGATGAATAAGACCTTCTATGGCATGTAGTTTAAAGTGGTCAGATACCATCACTTTAAAATTGGGGTTGTTTATTTATTCTCAGCTATCCAAAAACCAAGTATATAAAGACTTCTTATCCAGTTACAATTATATCGGCGACACGGCTTTCAGCCCTTCATTACCAATATTTTGTTCAGTGCTTTCTATCATTCGTTTCTATTAGTCGTCTTATGGTCATTACTGCTTTTTCAAATCGTTGTTCCCAGTCGCCCGTTATTTCTACAATGTCAATGTTGTGTTGTTGCAAAATCTCTCTGTGAGATATGTCTAATAAATTTCTGTCGGTTTCGCTTAAACGTGTTCCGTCTTGCACATATTCCACATCATTGTTGAGGTAAAGGTATAAGTCAGCTTTATTGGAATTATAGATTTCGCTTTCAACTTCAAGTGTTTTGTCAAATATGAAATTAGCGTATGATTTTGTTATGTGTATGTCTGTATCAATAATAGTGAGTGGACTTTGACCTAAAACAGCTGTGTCAATCCTTTTGGCGTGTTCGGAAGCAACACAATGTAAGTCGTCAAATTTAAATGTGTTGGAATTGGCGATTAAATCTCTGGCTACTTCCTCTATCGAACTGCAATTAAAATGTTTGGCAAGCCTTTCAGTTAATGTTGTTTTTCCTGTACTTTCAGTGCCGAGCACCACAACTTTAATTGCGAAATCGGGCTTTACACTATCAGGTAAAAAATTCCAATTAATAAAAAGATCATTTCGAACGGCAGTAGAGGAAACAGGAAATAATTGTTTGTGAATGTCAAAGGCAATATGTTTTATGTTCATAAATGAAGCCACATAACTTCCGTATTCTTCCGAAGTAATTACCAAATCGTAATCGGGAAAAAAATCCTTGAATTTTGCTGACCAAACTTTTGAAACTTCTTGTGAAGATTCGGAAGTATTGGGCAATTCACCTTCTAAATAATTGTAGCCTCTTATTTCAATGTTTTTTTCTGCTTCAAAAGTTTTTTCAATCCATTTTTGTCTTGTCGTGTCTGGAATGTTTTCTTTATCACTACAACAAACTAAAACCGTAAGAAAATTACATTTTGTCAAAGCAAAATTTATCATCGCTTCGTGTCCCTTGTGAAAAGGCAAAAACTTTCCGAATACAAATGCTTTAACCATTGTTCAGTTGCTTTTTCCAATTCAACAAACCATAAGTTGCCAATCCAAGAAAGACAAGATATTCCAACGCTAAAAAAACAACACCTTTTTTAAAAAACAAGAACACGCAAACAATATTAACTACAATCCATAAATGCCATGTTTCAATTTTCTTTTGGGCAAGCAAAATTGTTGCGATAATGCTCAACACCATTACAAATGAATCTGCAAAAGGGAATGCGGCTTCTGTTTTAAAATAATGAGGGAAATACAAGTGGATATTTGCAAAAAGAAAACCTGCAATAATTGTTCCCATGATAATTGCACTTGCGATCCAAATTTTTGTTTTTAAATCGGTTGAAGTAATACTGTTTTGCTTTGACTTTTGTTTCCAATTATACCAACCGTAAAGCGTAACTACAAAAAAATAAACTTGCAGAAACATATCTGCGTAAAGTTGCACTTGAAAGAACAAGATGAATAAAAACAATTCATTGATTATTCCTGTTGTCCAAGTAAGTATATTGGCTCTTGATGCAAAATAAACAGATAACAGCCCGAATGAAGTGCCTATCATTTCAAGATAGCTGACTTGATAACCGGTTATTTCAAAAGCGATATTGTTTATGTCAAAGAATGCCATTAGAAACTATACTGAATTGAAGCGTAAAAATTTATTGGTGCTTGCACAAAATACTTTTTGCTTCCGTCAAAGTCCACATATCCGTGATTGAAATACTTGGCATTGGTAATGTTGTTCAGGAATACGGAAAATTGAAAATCTCTAATGCTGTAACTCGCTCTGCTGTTGAAAAGAAAGTAACTTTTTACAGTTTCAGAATTGGCAAAATCAATGTAGGAACGGTGTTGGTATCTTGCTGAAAGCGCTATCATAAAATTATTTTTAGAAAAAACTGCTTCTTGATTTATTATGATTGGCGATGTAAGTATCGGCCTAAATGTTTCTGTTTGTTCTTTTATACGGCTGTAATTGAAAGACGAATTATTTACAAGTGAAAAATGTTTAGTAGCCTTATAGGTTACGCTCAATTCAAGTCCTGTTCTAAAACTCTGCTCAACATTGTTGGTAAGAGTCAAACCATTTGGCCCAAATTTTCCGTCCAAAACAATTTCATTTTTGAAATCCATATGATATAGATTCACATTGAAATTCAGTTTGTCTTTTTGAAACCTGAAACCTAATTCGTGATTTAGAACATATTCAGGTTTTGTATTAGACAAAATCGCATTGCCAAAACTATCAGCCAATAAATCATCGTTTCCGCCAAACATATCGTTTCTTGTCGGTTCTCTTCCTGTATATCCCAAACTGTAATAAAGCGTGGAATTAGGATTAACGGTTACACTCAAACCTGCTTTTGGATTGATAAAATCCCAATCCAACTTTTGCATAGGAACAGAACCGTTATAATCAAAGTTGACATAACGATATTGTAAGTCTGCAAAAAATATAAGCCATTTAAGCGTATAATCTGCTTTTGTAAAAACACTTATTTCGTTTTTGTATCCTGTATTTTGATAAAGTTGTCCCAACGTTTTTTCGCTTCCCGTGTGTTGCCTGTTATAAATGTTTCCGTGAAGTCCTGTTGTTAGATTAAATTGCTTTTTTGAAAAAGTATAATTGCTGAAAAAACCGACAAGATTAGATTGAACAGCGTAATTGTATAATTCGTCTGTTGAAGGCAATCCCAAATAATTATTCAGGTCAAAATCATAACCACCTTTTAGGAAAGTGTAGTAAATACTTGATTGAAATGATGATGAATGATTGATTTGCCATGCGTTTTGCAACTGTGTCAACATTTGAAAAAATCTGTCCTTTTCTTGCTTGTTGTTTCCGTTCGTTCTTCTGTCTATGTTAATCAAAGAATCTGGAACGCCAATCCAGGCCATATCATTTTGTTGATGTCCTGCCAAAATATTGAGTTTCCATGTGGATTTGTCGTAAAAAAGTTCACCACTTAAAAATACGGATTGCGAATTGTTGGAAGAATGATATTTGTAGCCATCTGAATAAATTTGAGATGCTCTTGCATAAAGAGCTTTTTTATTTTTTATTCCGCTGTTGTATTCACCAAATACACGCAGACTATTGAAAGAACCATATCCTAAACTAAAAGTCGTTTTAGTTGAATCAGAAATATTAGGCGAAAATAATTGTACACTTCCTCCATAACTCGCTATACCATTTTTAGATGTTCCTACACCGCGTTGAATTTGAATTTTACTGACAGAATTTAAGATGTCCGGATAGTTTGAAAAATATGCTCCTTGGTCTTCGGGTTCATTCATTGGCATTCCGTCAAATGTTGTATTAATTCTTGTTTGGTCAATACCTCTAAGTCTGTAGTACGAATAACCTTGCGAGTTTCCTGCGTCAGAATAGTTGGTTATGGAGGGTGTTTCAGAAAGTAAAAATGAAGGCTCTTGTCCCGTCGATTTTTCTTTTATTTCCTTTGAATAGACGTTTTGAAAAGTTACTGGTGTTTGCTTGTCTGCCTGGTAGGGCACAATGATTTCGTCTAAGTGTTTTACGGTGTCAATATGTAGTGTGTCTTGGGCTGTTATTTGTCCGAACGATAGTATAGCAACAGTAGTCAGTATAAAATATTTTATCATTCTTAAATTTCATATTTTTCGTTTGTCCGTTTTAAAACGAATCGTTGTTTTTGATGTACGGGCGTTACAACATTGTACATAATGCTTTACTATATCCGTGAGCGAAATTATAATCTCTCTCTTTAACTGATATAATTGTAGTTTCTATTTTTTGCGTTGATTTTTGCCATTAGTTAAAACAGGCTCTTCGTTTTTATAAGCATCAAGAACTTGTTTCTTTATTTCTTCAAAGTTATCGTAGTTAGCTAAATATTGGGAGATAATTAATATCAGGCCATCTTAAATACTACAAATAAGCTTAACACAGAAAAATTGATAAAAAATCAAATTAAAATACCTGGTAGTGTGCTACCTCATATTGAGTATTCCCACTGCCATTATCAGAACTAAAATAAATTTCTCCTGTATTCTTTGCAAACCATCTTTCCTGGGTTATTAATGGGTTGGAGGCTCCGTTTATAAAGTATTCATATTTTACTTTTATTACATCAGGAAAATTAAATTCGTGGATGGTGGTAACAGGAACATTCTTGGCAAGCATGGTCATCTTTGCATATCCCGAAACAGTAACACCGCCAATAGTTCCGCTGATAGCAGGCGAATTCCATGTTTGAGTAACACCTACATTATCTTTTAGGAAAATAAATTCGCCGCCTACATATTGATCAAAACCAAATAGCTTTTGAAAATTGATGTATTGGTAATAGTCGCCACCTGGCTTACGATAATAAAAAGTATCTATTACTGAGCCGGATGTAGTCCTGGTTTGCTTAATAGAATTGTAGGTAGCGCCGGCTAACGTGGGAGAATAGTTAATTACTTTATTGCTGACTGAATCTGAAGGAGTTCCTCCAATTTTGTTAAAGGTCCAGTTGGTGTTAATTGTGAGCGGGAAATAATCATCAGATGGAGCTACACCGGCTAAAAAGGTCAATGGAAAAGTACAAGCGCTGGCTCCATAAGCCACGGAAAAGTTTTGAACGCCTGAGTTTTTCGGAGTCCCGGTTCCGGTAAGTGTTACAGTTTGCGAACCGGTAGTCGAAAAAATTCCTGAGTCAGCAAAAGCAACTCCGTTTATTGTATTGGTGCTGATATGATATGCTCCCGGAGTGGTTGCATTTACCTGGATGTTCACTGTATTTCCGGTATTAAAGGTAATTCCCTGCTGATAGGTGCCAGCAAATGAAAATGAAGTACAATCATTTCCATTGCTGCCTAAGCTGCCTGTAGCATCACCCAATACTTTTAATGTAAATGCGCATTGACTATTGCCATATTTTAATATAAAACTATAATCGCCAGGCGCTGATGGCGTACCGCTTGCATTGAGCAATATATCCTGTTGTCCTGTAGTGGTAAAAGTTCCTGACCTTGAAAAAGAAAGTCCGTTAACCGTATTGGTCGAAATGGAGTAAGGCCCTGCAACAGCAACGGTAACCTGTGCCTGTATTGTATTGTAATTATTCGTTGGAATACCTTTTGCGTAATTGCCGTTAATTATTATTGGCTTGCAATTACCTGCACTATCTCCCAACACTCCCGATGACGGAGGATTAATGCTTCCGCTGGCAAATGAAGACTTAAATTTTCCATTGATGAGTTGTACCAGGTTTCCTGAAGAATCTTTTGCAGTACCCGAAAAATTTCCTTCAATATGTACCTCATCAATAGCGGTAATATTCACTACAAATTCTCCAGTTAACTGGCTTGCAGAATAAATTGTTTTCGTATTTGTCTTGTACATAAAAGAAGACTGAAACAGAGAAACTTTATAAGATCCTGTTTTAAATGAATCGGCAAACAAATTTATCTGAAAAAACTGAGCGCCATTGGGAGTCTTGCCAACAATAAAAAGTTCTTTTGTTTCTCCCATGCTGGCCTGGTAAACAGAATCTATATTACCTGAATATTTACTGCTTCCATTTGAAAATTCCCAATTGCCTGATGGTAGGCGGCTGCCCGGTTCGCGGCTATATTCTTTTTGACAAGCATTAAATAAAAAGATGGCACTTATAATTGACAGGATAATTCCAAAAAGTTTCATGGTACGAATATTAAAGAATTAAATACTAAACGCTATGAAATTTGCACCTTATCGTCCACTAAAGTCTCTGTTTCTATATTTTTATTGTTATTAGCTGCATCTTCCGTATTAGCTTTTAAAAACCTTTTTTGAAAAACAAAAATGGCAATAATTCCTGTGGAGATGGAAGCATCAGCCAGGTTAAATATGGGGCTAAAAAAGTCAAAGTCCTGGCCTCCCCATACAGGCAGCCATTCAGGAAATTGAGTATGAATTATTGGGAAGTACAGCATGTCAACAACGTTACCATGTAAAAAACCTGCATATCCATGCCCGGGGAAAATTTTAGCAACGTTATAAGTGATGGTGCTGCTTTCCTCGAAGATCAATCCATAAAACATACTGTCAATCAAATTGCCCAATGCTCCGGCAAATATTAATGCTACACAAATGAGGAAACCTTTATTGTACTTTTTTTCAACGATCCTATTAATATAAAAAACACCGAAAATTACTGCTGCCAACCGGAATAAAGTAAGCGCCATTTTTCCCCATTCTCCTCCGAGCTTCCAGCCATAGGCCATTCCTTCGTTTTCTATAAAATAGAGCTGGAACCAATTGCCCAATATTGCATGGGATTCTCCGGCATGGTAGTGAGTTTTTATATAAATTTTGAGAACCTGGTCAGCTAATACAATAAGGCAGATGATTAAAAAAACACTTCTCTTTTTCACTTAAAAATTTTAGTTCGCAAATATAATAAATAGAGTTTGTAGTTGGAAGTTACTGAACCATCCGGCATTTCAAATCTAATAAAGCAATCCGGAGCGTGTCCTTCCTCTTCGGGGAAGGGTTGGGATGGGGCAAACTGACCATCTAAACCTTCACTCGCTCTATTCTTCAAAATAAATTCTTTTCACCCTTTGTGAAATGCTGGTCATTATTTCGTAAGGTATAGTATGCGCCCACAGCGCCAATTTGGGTAGTGGGAGTGATTCGCCAAACACAATTACTTCATCTTCTTCTTTTAAGCCATTAATACCTGTTACATCGAGCATGGTCATATCCATACATACATTACCAATTACGGGAACTAATTTATTTTTTACCATCATTTTACCATTTCCATTTCCTAATCTTCTTGAATATCCGTCGGCATAGCCAATGCGTACCACAGCGATTACACTATCTCTTGTTACTTTGCCCATCCTTCCATAACCAACAGATTCTCCTTTTTTTATTTTTTTTATTTGGGAAATAGTGGTCGTTAATGTAGATACATTTTTTAAATGTGGTTGCATTTTAATATTGCTGTCTATGCCGTAAAGGCCGATTCCCAGGCGAACCATATCCATCTGAAGTTCAGGATGGCGGCTGACTCCGGAGGTATTATCTATGTGTTTATCAAAAGAATATCCTAACGATTTTTTAATTTTTAAACAACTCTCATTAAATAGCCTTGCCTGTAATTCAGTAAAGTCATCTTCAAGAGGGTCTTCACTCGCGGCCAGGTGAGAGAAAACACTTTTTACTTTTATGAAATTATTATTAGTTATTTTTTTACAAAGAGAATCAACTTCGTCAACCATAAAACCAAGACGATGCATACCTGTGTCAATTTTTAAATGAACAGGGTAGTTTTCAATTTCAGATTTCTTTAAGTAACCGGTAAAATCATTTAGCAACGCAAAAGAAAATATCTCTGGTTCCAGAGTGTAATTTATAATAGAATCGAATGCGCTATTGTTTATGTTCATTACCATAATAGGCAGGGTGATCCCGGCTTTCCGGAGTTCGATTCCTTCATCAGTATAGGCTACAGCTAAATAATCTACCTGATTAAATTCTAATACTGATGCAATTTCATAACTACCGCTTCCGTACCCAGAGGCTTTGATCATTGCCATGACCTTAGTGCCGGGGTTTAATTTTTCTTTATAAACTTTCAGGTTATGAACTATGGCATTCAGGTTAATAGATAATACTGTTTGATGTACTTTTTGCTCCAATAAATGGCTGACCTTCTCAAATTCAAATTGCCGCGCGCCCTTTATCAAAATGGTTTCGTCGTGGAAGCCGGAAAGAAAAATACCTTTTAAAAATTCATCAGTGGATTTAAAAAAAATACTGTTTTTTATGGTGTGGAATTCATTTTGATGCTCAAAAATTCCAGGGCCTATACCGAAAAATTTATCAATCTTTTTTTGCTTTGCCAGTGATGCCACCTTAGAATATAATTTTTTTGGCTCTACTCCTGATTGTAAAATATCTGAAAGGATAAGCGTATGAACGTTGTGTTGTTTTTGTTGAGTTAAGAAATTAAGTGCGATCTCTAATGAGTACAGATCGTTGCTGTAGCTGTCGTTAATTATGTTGCAATGGTTGATGCCTTGCTTTAGCTCAAGCCGCATGGCTATTGGATAAAGCTTATTGAATTGAAGTAAATGTTTTGAATCTGCTTTATTTAAAATGATTAAAACACATAAGCAATGAAGTGCATTCTGAATAGAAGCTTCATCTGTAAAATGAATTTGAATGCTTATCTTTTTATTCTTATGAACTGCATTAATTATTGATGAAGATCTAGTTTTTTTGATCCCTGTGACCTGGAGGCTGTTATTGCTTTTCTTTCCCCATGAGAATAATTTTAACCGGTCGTTCTTCTTTTTAAATGTTTTTATTTCATGAGTTAGTTCTTCATTATCTGCAGGGAAAATTAATTGTTCCGCATGTTTAAATAAGATCAGTTTCTCATTGATCTTTTGTTTCCTGTTTTTAAATCCTTCATCGTGGGCGCTACCTATATTGGTAAATATCCCAATAGCCGGGCTAATAATTTTTTCAAGATTTTTCATTTCCGAAGGAAGGGAAATACCCGCTTCAAAGATGCCCAGGTTGTGAGATGTATTGATATTTAAAACACTAAGGGCCACGCCTATTTGTGAATTAAAACTTTTCGGGCTTCTTACAATTGAAAAATAATTTTCAAGAAGCTGATTCAGCCATTCCTTTACGATTGTTTTGCCGTTGCTTCCCGTAATACCGATAACTGGTAATTGTGTGAAAAGATGATCATGACGATGATAGGCTGCTAACTTTTGAAGCGCTGAAATAGAATCGGCAACTAAAATAACATTGGCCAACGCAACTTTGGTTACATCAAAGTTCGCGTCATCAGTAATAAAATTCCTGACTCCTTTTTTGTATAAAACTTCAATAAATAAGTTAGCGTCCTGGTTATCGTTTTTGATAGCAAGAAACAGGGTTGCTTCAGGAAAAATAATCTTTCTGCTATCCAATGAAAGATAGGCCGGTGGCTGCACAGAAGGGTTTTTATTTAACCATTTCCCCTTGACAATTTGGGCTATCTGAAGGGTCGTATAGTGTATGCTGGCATTCAATTATAAACTTTTTAATTTGTTATAGGCTATACGTTAACTGCATTGAATATTTCAAATATTCTAATAAACCTTCCGGTGATAATAACTTAAGCGCTGAATGATCTGACATCTTTTTAGGCTCAAATATAAGCTACTCCCTAAAATTTTAAGGTGCGCCTTAATTCAAAGTTAATATCGTGCCCACGCTGATTCATAGAAGAGGAAGAAAATTTATTAGATGAAAAGAAAACCCGGAAAATGGGAGGCGAAGAAAAAATCTCTAATCCCCGATCTGCTTTTTTAATTGCAAATAACTCCACACCGTAAATGGCAGTAAAGCAAGTAACAGGAATGCATATAGGCTTTTGGTCAAAAAAAATATAAGTAAGGTAAGCATTAAGGCATATAGCGGGAAAAGAAAAAACAGCAATCCTGTCATTATAGAATCGTAATGATCTTTTACGCGATCTTTAATAATTAAATGAATAGTAAAATACAAAGGTGCATTCACAATAAACCCTGCTATTGCAGGAAAGAACAAAATGATTTTTTTAGGCAAAGGTTGTTTTGTATAAAAATATTTTTTCTGCTTGTCTTTGTTATTAATGTTTATTTCATAAACCAACTGTTCCAGTTGAGATTGCAACTTTTCATTAAATTCTTTAATGGATCTTCCATCCGATAAATAACCGTTCATGTCTTTTTTAGAGATGATATCCCCGAAATTGATGATCATATTTTTTCCATAAAACCTGAATGAGCTGTAATTGATTCCCAGTGGCAATACTTTCAAAGGAATATTATTTTCCCATGCATTGATGGCCAGCCGGGCTGTTCCTTTCCTTAAGGGGCGTAAATGCCATTCATTGATACACCTTCCTTCGCTGAAGATCAGAACAATTTTATTTTGCATAAAGAGTTTTTGACAGGCATTAAATGTAGCATAATTGTTCTCCAGGTTTTCTGTTCCTTCGCTTATCCGGTACACCGGAAATATGTTTAATGAAGTGAGGAATCTGTTGATCATTCTTCCTGTAAATGCATCGCCACGGGCCAAAGAATAAACCGGCGACCTGAAAAGGGAAGCGATGATAATTGCATCTAAAAATGAATTAGGATGATTGGCTGCAATTAATAATGGCCCTGCTTCATACAGCATTTCTTTTTTATTAAAAATAATTTTGCGGCAATAAAAATAAATTGCAAGCCTGGCAGGAAGTAAAAATAGTTGATAGAGCAATGGTCAATGATGAATGGTGAATGATGACAAATTTACAATTTCAATTGGCCATTCACAGTTGACCACTCACCATTCAATTTAACTGTGGGTCTGTTGGATAATTGGCAAGCATCTTATATTCACCACCCAGGTAGTTTAATGATTCTTTCCATATATCTTCAGGCCTTGTTCCAAATATTAGTTTTCGTGTAGCCTGAACCGTTAGCCAGCTTCCTTCCCTCATTTCATGGTCCAGTTGGCCCTCTCCCCATCCGCTATAGCCCACAAAAAACCGGATTTTGTTTTCTGCTATGTCATCATTTTTTAGATGAATTTGCAGGCTCTCAAAATTACCTCCCCAAAAAACTCCTTCTAACACTTCTTCATTACCGCTGATCAGATCAGGGTATTGGTGCAAAAAATGAAGTGAATCGCCCTGTACAGGCCCTCCAAGAAATACCGGGAATTTGTACCCTTTTAAGTCAGGGATAAGATCGTCAAGGCTTTGTGGAAATGGCTTATTTAGCACGAATCCGAAGGCGCCCTGTATTGCATTTTCACAAATAAAGATCACGGTACGCTTAAAATTAGGGTCTTTTAAAAAAGGGTTGGCGATCAATAAAGTTCCTCTTTGTGGTGAAATCATAAATCTAAATTATATTTATTTGCTGAAATTCTAAAAATGATCTCATTATTTGATAAAATAAAAGATAACAGATAGTTAAAAAATTCAACCTGATCTTTTTAGCAGAGATTAAGCAACTATGAAGTTTAAATTTGCTTGCATGAAAAAAATGTTTTCTCTTATTATTGTCCTTGTTTTTATTTCTTTGATGGGAATTATTTTTTTTCAGTATGTATGGATCAAGCAGGCGCTGCAGGATAAAGAACTTCAGTTTGAGGAGACAGTCAAAATGGTTACCATAGAGGTTGCGAAAGATTTGGTAAATCAGAGAGCAAAGATGTCTCCTTTTGATAGCCGGAGGAATGCTGATCTGTTATTTCCTTTGAATGCCTTTCCTGTTACCATTGCCCATAACTTTTCCAGGCAGGAGATAAGGTCTCTTATCAATAAGCAATTTGAGAAGAGTAATATTAAAGGAGTTGATTTTGAATTTGCAATTACCACTACTTCTATGGTCGGCGATGAACTCCAGTCCAGGAATTTTTATGCCGCTTATAACGATTCGGTTAATAATGTTTCTTTTATTTACCCACTTGATCCGCCGGGAGGCAGCCTTGCAGAAGGCATAGCCCCGCAGGAACTGCTGGTGGTGGTAGTTTCCCATATTAAAAATATTGTTTGGAAGCAAATGCTTTGGATGCTGATCGGCGCTGTGGTATTTACCTGCGTAATATTTGCGGCATTTTTTATTACTATAAAGGCCTTGCTCAATCAGAAGAAGTTAAGCGAGATCAAGTCTGATTTTATCAATAACATGACCCATGAATTTAAAACTCCACTGGCAACCATTTCACTTGCAGTAGATGCTATCAAGAATGAGAAAGTGATCAATGACAGAGCCAAGATGGATTATTTTTCGGGGATCATAAAGGATGAGAACAAGAGGATGAATAAGCAGGTAGAAACTATATTACAGGCTGCTTTGCTCGATAAGCAGGAAGTGCAGTTGAATGTGAAACCACTCCATGCACAAAGCCTGGTCACAGATGCCATTAAAAATATCCAGCTTCCGCTCAATGAAAAAAATGGCTCTTTGGAAACTTGCTTTAAAGCCGCCAATGATTTAATTCTTGCTGATGAAGTTCATTTTACCAACATCATTAATAATCTTTTGGATAATGCTGTTAAGTATTCAAAAGACAATCTTAAAATCAAAGTGACTACTTTAAACACCGCGAGCAACCTTCGTATAAAGATCGAAGACAATGGTATTGGAATGAATAAAGAAACACTGAACAGAGTATTTGAAAAATTTTACAGAGCGCATACGGGCAATATCCACAATGTAAAAGGATTTGGCCTTGGCCTTAGTTATGTAAAAACCATTGTAGATGCGCACCACGGAAAAATAAAAGCTGATAGTAACCCTGGCAAAGGGAGTTGCTTTACCCTCGATTTTCCTTTGGTTAAAAAAGCAGGATTGATTGGTTAATTTCCCCCGTACTGTTTTTAAATTACGCTCCTGGTAATTTTGTTATTCACATAGAATAACTCTTTCGCACACTTTATTAACACCTTCTTAGGCTAATCACTTTAATTTTTGTGGATGAAATTCTTTCCCCTATTGGCTTCAGGCTTTGTGGATAAAAATTTTTTTTGCTAAATTGATATATAAGTGGGAAAAAGTGTTATTTTGTGTAAATATTGAATCATTATTAATCAATTCAATCATGGCGGGCTTTCTGGGCGAATATGAAGCTACATTAGATGCAAAAGGGCGCTTCCTTGTACCGGCAGGATTTAAAAAGCAGTTGCCGGAAAATGAAGTAGTTTCTTTTGTATTGAACCGCGGGTTTGAAAAATGCCTGAGTTTATACACATCTGCGGGATGGGAGCCCATATTTTCTGAATTGAGCAAGTTGAATGATTTTGATCCAAAAGTAAGGCAATTCAAACGCTATTTTTTGAATGGCGCTACACAGGTAGTTCCGGATAGCGCCGGCCGGCTTTTGTTACCCAAAAATCTGATGGAATATGCTGGCCTGGAAAAAGATATTGTGCTTGTTTCGGCTATTGACAAAATAGAAATTTGGGATAAAACTAAATATCAACAGTTCTTTGAAACTTTTTCACCGGAAACGTTCAGTGATTTGGCAAAAGAAGTAATGGCGGGGGAGAAAACATCAAAACAATAAGTGATGCAGGATGGCGAATACCATGTACCCGTTATGTTGAATGAGGTTATTGATGCTTTACAAATTGTACCATCAGGAATTTATGTGGATTGCACTTTTGGCGGAGGCGGGCATAGTAAAAAAATTCTCAGCAAATTAGATGCACACGGGCAACTCATCGTGTTTGACCAGGATGAGGATGCGAGGCGAAATATTCCTGATGATAGCCGTATCACTTTTGTGCCTCATAATTTTCGTCATCTTCAGCGCTTTCTTCGTTTTTATAAAATCACCGCTGTCAATGGAATTCTTGCAGATCTGGGCACTTCAAGCCACCAGATCAATGTGGCAGAAAGGGGCTTCTCTACGCGCTTTGATGCTTCTTTGGATATGCGCATGAGCAGGAATGAAATCAAAACGGCAGGAGAGATAATCAGGAGTTATTCTGAAGAAAAATTGCATAAAATTTTTGAACAATATGGAGAAGTGACCAATGCCAAAACATTGGCAAGGCTTATTGTTGATCAAAGAAGAACGCAGCAATTGACAACAATCAATGAGTTTAAAAATGTCATTTATCCGGTGGTAAAAGGAAACCCTGATAAGTATTTAGCGCAGGTTTTCCAGGCTTTGCGTATAGAAGTGAATGATGAGTTGAATGCGCTTAAAGAAATGCTTGAACAATCTGTAGCCGTTTTGAAGAATAGTGGCCGCATTGCGGTCATTACTTTTCATTCAATAGAAGACAGGATTGTAAAAAACTTTTTCAGGTATGGGAATTTTGAAGAGGAGCAACAGCGCGATCTGTTTGGCAATACAATTACATCGCCTTTAAAAAGTATTACTAAAAAACCGATTGTTCCATCGGCCGAAGAATTGAAAAGTAATCCACGGGCAAGAAGTTCAAAGCTGCGGATCGCTGAAAAACAGGAATCATTAATTTAAAATAAACAACAGAATACTCAGATAGAATGACAGATAAGAGCGCTATAACTGAAAATGAAATACAGCAGCCTCCTAAAAAAAAGCATAGGAAGCTAAAGTATAGTGGATGGCTTGTTAAAAATATTCCTTTTTATTTTTTTATTTCTGCTCTTGTACTCATCTATATCGCTAACGGACATTACGCAGACAAAGCCATGCGTAAAATAAGTAATATAGAAAAGCACTTGAAAGAGATGGAATTTGAATTTAAAACAGTGAAACAGGATGTTATTTTCAGAAGTAAGGAAAGTGAGCTGGCTAAAGCAGTGGAACCTTTAGGGTTAAAGGAATTATTGGTTCCGCCATTGCGGATTGTGGATACTTTGAGTGATAAGTAATGAGTATATAACTGTGAAGCGTAAACGAAAAGAATCAATTAAAAATACCTTTTGGATATAAAAAAAGACATACTATGGCGTGTACATCTCAGCTTCCTGGGAATGATGGTGTTAGGCGCTGTAATATGGGGCCGTGCCTTTTATATACAAAAAATAGAAGGAAATTATTGGAGAAGTATGAGCAATAAACAGCATTTGAAATATATGGATATTGATGCGGGGCGCGGAAGCATATATAGTGAAGATGGGAATATGCTGAGTACGTCTATTCCGGTATTTGATATCTATATTGATTTTGGAGCAGACGGGCTTCGCGAGAAAAGCGGAAAAAGATTTTACCAAAACCTGGACTCGCTTAGCAGGTCGCTTGCTTCTTTGTTCAAAGATGCAAATGCAGCGTCTTATAAGAAATTGCTGTTGAAACAATATAAAAAGAAAGCAAGATATTATTCGCTAAAAAAGAAAATTTCCTTTGAAGAATATAAAGCTTTAAGAGAGTTTCCATTAGTACGGCAGGGCAAAAATAAAAGTGGCTTTATTATGGAAGTGAGAGATAATAGAGTGAATCCTTATGTGCTGCTTGCCAATCGGACCATTGGCTTGTCAAGAGGCGATACCAGCAGGAATGTAGGGCTTGAAAGAGCTTATGACAGCGTACTAAAAGGCCAGACAGGGCAAAGGCTGATGCGTTATGTTGCCGGAGCTTACATACCGGTAGATGGTGCAGAGATTGCTCCGGAAAATGGAAAAGATGTTATTACTACAATAGATACTTACATCCAGGATGTAGCTGAAAATGCTTTATTGAAAATGATGGCACAAAATGCGTCTGTGCATGGTAGTTGTATTGTGATGGAAGTAAAAACAGGTAAGATAAAGGCTATTGCTAATCTTGGCAAAAGGCCTGATGGAAGTTATTGGGAAGATTATAATTATGGGCTTGGCATGAGGACAGAGCCGGGATCAGTTTTTAAATTAGCTACTTTGATTTCACTGCTTGAAGATAATTATGTAGATACAGGAACCATTGTTGATTGTGAAGGCGGCCAAAAGAGATTTTATGGATTGAGGATTGCAGATTCTCATTTAGGTACCGGGAAAATAACTGTGAAAGAGGCATTCGCCCAATCTTCCAACGTAGCGTTTGCAAAGCTGGCGGATGAATATTATCATAACCAGCCCGAAAAGTTTTATCAGCATCTGCATCGTTTAAGGCTTGATATTAATTCAGGGATAGACATAGCAGGCGCTCCAAACCCCTACATTAAAAAGCCATCCAATAAATATTGGACAAAAACTACTATACCCTTTATGGCCCATGGGTATGAAGAGCTGGTAACTCCTTTGAACCTTTTAATGGTATATAATGCGGTAGCTAATAATGGCGTCATGATGCAGCCTTATCTTGTTAACTCGGTTAATGATATGGGAGTAGAGATACAATCTTTTAAGCCAAAAGTATTGGTTGATAAAATTTGCAGTGAAGAAACTCTTGGCAAACTCAAGGGGTGCCTGGAAGCAGTAGTTGAAAGTGAACACGGAACTGCTCACATGCTCCAGAGCAACGTTTATGAATTTGCCGGCAAGACAGGCACCGCTGTAACAGCTATGGACAACCGTGGTTATAATAAAGGATCCAAGATTTATCAATCTGCTTTCATGGGTTATTTTCCTCTTCATAATCCTCAATACAGTATAGCGGTAGTGATCCAGAATAGCAGTGAGTCGAAACATGTTTACGGTGCATCAGTTTCAGGCCCGGTCTTTAAGGAAGTTGCTGATAAATTGTATGCCACAAGGATCGCAAACAAGCCATTCAACCCCAAAGAGATATTGCCCGATAATTATGTGTACCGGTTTTCGGGGATGAAAAAAGATCTGAATTATATTTTAGATGCATTCAATTATAATAAGACGGATTCATCGGCTTCGGCTAAATGGCGGACTACATTTCTACAGGATGGCAATGCAAAATTGCTTGCAGACCCTATTGCAGCCGAAGCAGACAAAATGCCTGATGTAAGCGGTATGGGATTGAAAGATGCAGTGTATTTATTGGAAAATATGGGATTGAAAGTTTCTGCATCCGGAAGAGGCAAAGTGATATATCAATCAATAGCTCAGAATACAGATTTCAAAAAAGGAGAATCAATTAAAATTCAGTTGAATTAATGGCATCATTGCAAACCATATTGTACCATGTAAAGATCCATTCTTTAATAGGAACTACCGGTGTGGATATCACCGGACTGCAGATTGATTCGCGCAAAGTGAAGCCTGGCAATTGTTTTATTGCAATAAAAGGAGTTGATCTTGATGGCCATAATTTTATTGATACAGCAATTGCGAATGGAGCTATTTCAATTGTTTGTGAACTTATACCTGATGTGATCAATGAAAAGGTGCATTATATTGTTGTAGATGATAGTGCAAAAGCAGCCGGTATTATGGCTCATAATTTTTATGGGCGTGTGTCTGAAAAAATTAAATTGATAGGTGTTACGGGAACTAATGGGAAAACAACCATTGCTACCTTGTTGTTCAAATTGTTCTCAGTATTGGGATATAAATGTGGCCTGATCAGTACCGTGCAAAACCAAATAGATAATGAAGTTTTCGGATCCACTCACACCACTCCTGACCCTATCAGCCTCAATGAGCTTTTAGCAAAAATGTATGAGCGCCAATGTACTCATGTATTCATGGAAGTAAGTTCTCATGCTATTCACCAGCACAGGATAGAAGGGCTTCAGTTCTCCGGAGGTATATTCAGCAATATTACCCACGACCATCTCGATTATCATAAAACATTTGATGAATACATAAAGGTAAAAAAATCATTTTTTGACTCATTACGTTCTACTGCATTTGCTTTAAGTAATGCTGATGATAAGAGAGGCAGCATCATGCTACAGAATACCAAGGCAAAAAGATATCTATACAGCCTTAAAACAATGGCAGATTTTAAAGCAAAAATTATCGAAGATTCTTTGTTAGGATTGGAATTGATCATTGATGATGTGGAAGTACATTTCAGGCTGATAGGTACTTTCAATGCCTACAACTTATTGGCGGTGTATGGCGCGGCGATATGTATGGGAGAGGGTAAGGAAAAAGTTTTACAAATATTAAGTAATACAACAGGCGCTGAAGGAAGGTTTGATTATTTGGTTTCTATCAAAGAAAAAATAGTTGGCATTGTGGATTATGCCCATACCCCTGATGCCCTTTTAAATGTATTGGCCACGATAAAAAATTTACGTAAGGGAGAAGAAAAGATTATCGCTGTAGTAGGTTGTGGCGGCGATAGAGATAGAACCAAAAGGCCTGAAATGGCAGCAGTAGCTTGTGAATATAGCGATAAGGTTATTCTCACTTCTGATAATCCGCGCAGTGAAGACCCTGACGAAATTATCAGGGAAATTGAAAAGGGCGTACCAATTACAGCCCGGAAAAAATGTATTTCAATCACTGATAGAAGGGAGGCAATTAAGACAGCAGTGATGTTTGCGCAAAAGAAAGATATCATCCTGGTTGCAGGAAAGGGGCATGAAAAGTACCAGGAGATCAAAGGAGTAAGAACTCATTTCGATGACAAAGAGGTTGTGGCAGAGATGTTTCAGCTAATGGATAAATAAATTTTTTTAAACGAATAAAGCATGCTTTATCATCTTTTTGAATGGTTTGCAAAAAATGGGATCAAGTTTCCTGGTAGCGGGCTGATCCATTTCATCACCTTCAGGGTGCTGATAGCTGTTTTATTATCCCTTATTATCACCATGGTGTATGGGAAGAAGTTAATAAGGATACTAAAGAAAAATCAAATTGGAGAATCGGTAAGAGAACTTGGGCTTGCAGGCGAACAGATGAAAAGCGGCACCCCTACCATGGGAGGAATTATTATTCTTCTTGCCATATTGATTCCTACTTTGTTGTTGGCAAATCTCAATAAGGTGTATGTTATCCTTATGCTGTTGTGCACCGTTTGGCTGGGAATTATTGGGTTCGTGGATGATTACTTAAAAATAAAAGCGCGTAAAGTATCTAAAGAAAAAGGCATTCCTTATAAAAAAACAAATGCGGATGGGCTTGCCGGTAAGTTTAAAATATTCGGACAGGTGATACTTGGTATCATTATCGGGGCTACACTTTATTTTAATCCCAGTGTTGTAGTAAAGCGCGAGATCATTGGAAGCAAACCAATGAGCACTTTTGTACCACAAAGAGGTGAACATAAGGTAGGGGAAGACACTGTAATATCCAACGGTGAAACACACCGGTTTGTAACTGTGAAGACGCCTATTACGACCATTCCTTTTGTAAAAACGCATGAATTTAATTATGCCCGGCTATTACCGGCGAGTTGGGAAGACTATACCTATATATTGTACATTCTTGTTGTAATATTTATTGTTACAGCGGTTTCTAATGGCGCTAATATTACCGATGGGCTGGATGGCCTGGCAACGGGTGTAAGCGCTATCATTGGGTTGGGGTTGGGAGTTTTTGTTTTTGTAAGTGGCGATGTGCGTATTGCTGAATATCTCAATATTATGTACATACCCAACCTTAGTGAGCTTTCTGTTTTTATTGCTGCTTTTGTAGGTGCATGTGTAGGGTTTTTGTGGTACAATGCTTATCCCGCACAGGTTTTCATGGGCGATACCGGAAGCCTTGCCTTAGGCGGTATCATTGCTTCGCTGGCAATTATTGTGCGCAAAGAATTATTAATTCCTATTTTTTGTTTTGTGTTTCTAATAGAACTTTTAAGTGTAATGATACAGGTTACTTATTTTAAATACACTAAAAGGAAATATGGAGAAGGAAGAAGAGTTTTTTTAATGAGCCCGTTGCATCATCATTATCAGAAGCTGGGATACCATGAGAGTAAGATCGCTGTCCGGTTTTGGGTAGTTACTATTCTCACGATGGTGCTTGCAGTTGTAACGCTGAAATTGAGATAATTTTTAAAAAAATAAAATAAAAAAATGTTGATGATTAGTTTGGTGAATAATAGTGATAAGAATGGATTTAGTATTAAGTATTTGTCCTTATGAAAATGAATTTTTTAAACAGAAAAGAAGAAGTACAATACCTGTGATGAACTTTTCTGGCCCGTTAAATTCATACCGTTGAAGAACCATTTTTAATTGTTTGAATCAATTAAAAAAATCGGAATGAAAAAAAACATTGTAGTGCTTGGCGCAGGCGAAAGCGGCGTAGGAGCTGCATTACTTGCAAAACAAAAAGGCTTTGATGTATTTGTAAGTGATGGAGCTGTTATCAGACCTTCATTTAAAGATGAACTGGCCAGGCATTCAATTGACTTTGAGGAAGGAGGCCATTCAGAAGAAAAAATATTGAATGCCTCTGTCGTTATAAAAAGCCCTGGCATACCTGAAAAAAATGCAATGGTAAAACAAATCAGGCAAAAGGGAATTGAGATCATCAGTGAGATTGAATTTGCATACAGGTATAAAGGAGACAGTAAAATAATAGGGATCACGGGAAGCAATGGAAAGACTACTACGACGGCTTTGATCTATCACATCTGTAAAACGGCAGATTTGGATTGTGCGGTGGTAGGGAATATCGGTTTTTCGTTTGCGCGCCAGATTGCTGCTGATCCTAAAAAAGTGTATGTCGTTGAAGTAAGTTCTTTCCAGTTGGATGATATAAAAGAGTTCAGGCCGGATATAGCCATATTAACCAATATAACCGAAGACCATTTAGATAGATATGAATACAAATTTGAAAATTATATCAAAAGCAAATTTAGAATTACTGAAAATCAAACCGGGAATGATGTATTTATTTATAATGATGATGATGAAATAACAAAAAAGTACTTAACCAAATTTTTAATCAAATCTAAGCTATTACCAATGACTATAAAGAACGAATTGCCGGAAGGCGCTTACATAATAAATGCAGAAATGTATTTAAAATGGGAAGAAGAAGAAATGGATATGAGTGTGGAAGACTTTGCCGTTAAAGGAATACATAATCAATACAATACAATGGCAGCAGGCATTTCAGCGGTAGTGATGGGAATCAGGAAAGAAAAAATAAGAGAGGCCATACAGACTTTTAAGAACCTGGAACATAGAATGTCAACGGTCGGTATTATAAAAGGAGTGGAATTTATCAATGACAGCAAAGCGACCAATGTGAATAGTACCTGGTATGCTCTTGAATCAATGACGAAACCTGTGATCCTTATCCTGGGCGGTGTTGATAAAGGCAACGATTACTCTTTTATAAAAGGCCTGGTAAGGGAAAAAGTAAAAGCAATTGTATGTATGGGAAAGGATAATACAAAGATCCATGCAGCTTTTGGCGAAGAGGTTCAATTGATGGTAAATACGCAAAGCGCTAAAGAGGCAGTGCAGGCAGCATTTCATTTTGCAGATAAGGGGGATGTGGTTTTATTATCGCCTGCGTGTGCCAGCTTTGATCTTTTTAAAAATTATGAAGACAGGGGGATGCAGTTTATTGAAGCAGTAAAAGATTTATAAAAGAAAAACAGGAAACCTGGGTTAATACATGAGTGAAACAAAACAAATAGCGGCTAATACATTTTCATCTTCTCAAAAAGTTGCGGGCGATTTATTGTCGCGTACCAAAGGAGATAAAGTGATCTGGGCTATTGTGATCCTGCTCACTATGATAAGCATATTGGTTGTATATAGTAGCGTAGGCTCACTTGCATATAGAATGAATAAATCTGCTGAAAGTTATTTGTTGAGGCAGATAGGATATATCATACTCGGGATAATTATTATTTACTATGCACACCGGGTAAACTACACGGTCTATTCACGCATAGCTTCTATACTGTTCGTGATCTCGGTACCATTATTACTCTATACATTAAAATATGGCAGCCATATCAATGATGCAAGCCGCTGGATAAAGCTGCCCATTATTCAATTAACCTTTCAAACTTCTGATCTTGCCAAGCTTGCGCTGTTCATGTACATGAGCCGCATATTGAGCCGTCGCCAAAATGTAATAAAAGATTTTAAGAAAGGGTTTTTGCCACTGATCATCCCTGTTGGGATTATTTGCATTTTGATCGCTCCTGCCAATCTTTCAACTGCACTATTAATAGGCGGGATCGCTCTCTTACTTATGTTTATAGGAAGAGTAAGAGTTCGCCATATTATGATGATCATTGGCCTCGCTTTGATCCCGCTGATCTTTTTAGTTTCAGTAGCTTCTCATTATTATAATGAACAGGAAGATGTTTCTGAAGACCTGCCGGCAGTGCTGTCATTTGGCAGGATGCCTACATGGATCAAAAGGGTTCAGGAGTTTATGTACTCGGATAAAGAGGATGCCTCGTACCAGATACAGCAGGCTAAAATAGCTATTGCCACAGGAGGCATTGTTGGCAAAGGGCCAGGCAAAAGTGAACAAAGAAACTTTTTGCCTCATCCTTACAGTGATTTTATTTACGCAATTATTATAGAAGAATATGGGCTGGCAGGAGGAGCGGTCATCTTATTAATTTACCTGTTGTTCCTCTTCCGAAGTGTGAAACTTTTTCAGCGATGTCCTTATGCTTTTGGCGCCTTTCTCGCCATAGCCTTGAGTTTCACGTTGGTCATACAGGCAATGGTTAATATGGCAGTCAATGTAAACCTGTTTCCTACTACCGGGGTTACGCTACCATTGGTGAGTATGGGAGGAAGCAGTCTTCTGTTCACCTGCTTCTCTATAGGAATTATTTTGAGTGTGGCAAGAAATGTAGAGGATGCTGAAGGAAAGAGTATGGAACTGGCAACGCAACAAACAGAAGAACCTGTGGAAGCGTGATTGAGAATTATAAAAATAATGTTCAGGAAAAAATGAAGACATGAGAATTATTATTGCAGGCGGCGGTACAGGCGGGCATATTTTTCCGGCATTAGCAATTGCCAATGCATTGAAGAAAATAGATTCCGGGATAGAAATTTTGTTTGTAGGCGCCAATGGCAAAATGGAGATGGAAAAAGTACCCGAAGCCGGTTATAAAATTGAAGGATTAGATATAGCAGGATTTAACAGGAGTTCTTTGATAAAAAATGTTGGCTTACCATTCAAATTGATAAGAAGCTTTTTGCAGGTCAGAAGAATATTTAAAGGCTTTGATCCTGATGCAGTGGTGGGAGTAGGAGGTTACTCTACTTACCCGGTCTTAAGGTCAGCTCAGAGCAGAGGGTTTCCCACTTTCATTCATGAAAGCAACTCTTTGCCCGGCAAAAGCAATATTTTATTGGGTAAAAGGGCAACCAGGATTTTTGTTCCTTCCGAAGGAATGGACAAGTATTTTCCATCAGAAAAAATAAGTATAACGGGCAACCCTGTACGAAATATTTTTTTGAAAAAAATTAGTAAGGCTGATGCCTTGAAATTTTTTGGATTGGAAACTGATAAAAAAACCGTTTTTGTAATGGGTGGCAGCCTGGGTGCAAGAAGTATCAATGAAACCATTGAAGCGAACGTTGATCTTTTTAAAAAGAATAATCTTCAACTGATCTGGCAAACCGGCAAAAACTATGCAGCTCAGGCAGCAAAAGCAGAGGAAGAAAGAATGAACATCTGGACGAATGCCTTTATTGATAAGATGGAATATGCTTATGCCGCCGCTGATGTAATAATTGCCAGGTCGGGGGCAATGACGATAGCTGAAATATGTGTGGTGGGCAAGCCGGTAATTTTTGTTCCTTATCCATTTTCCGCTGAGGACCATCAGGTGATAAATGCAAAAAGCCTGGTAGATAAGAATGCAGCTTTAATGATGAAGGATGCAAAAGTGAAAGAAAGGCTGATGCCCGAATTATTGCGGTTGATAAGCGACAAAGAATTAATGGAACAATTAAAAAATAATGTTTCAAAATTGGGCAACACGAATGCGGATGAGGTAATTGCTCACGAGATATTGAACCAAATTAAAAAGAATTAAAAAAATCATGGCTGGATTTAAAATAAATGAAAGATTATAATACCATATCACGGGTGTACTTTATAGGTATCGGCGGCATTGGCATGAGCGCTCTTGCCCGGTATTTTTTGAGTAAAAAAGTAGTGGTAAGTGGTTACGATAAAACACGGACCAAACTTACCCGGCAAATGGAAGATGAAGGAATTGCGATTCATTTTGAAGATAATGTGGATATGATTGATAAGAATGCAGACCTCGTAGTTTATACGCCTGCTATTCCTAAAGATCATAAAGAATTCAACTATTATAAAGAGCGTCATTATGAAATGGCCAAGCGTAGCGATGTCCTTCAGAACATCACAAAGTTGTCATTTAATATTTGTATTGCCGGTACTCATGGCAAAACTACGATCAGCACTATGGTTGCACATATCCTTCATCATTCAGGGTATGGCTGTAATGCTTTCCTGGGCGGGATTTCAGTGAACTATGATACCAATTTCTGGAGCAGCGATACTAATGTGTCGGTGATAGAGGCCGATGAATATGACAGGAGCTTTTTGAAATTATCTCCTGATGTGGCCCTTATCTCTGCAATGGATGCCGACCACTTAGATATATATGGCACCAGTGAAAATATGGAAGAAGCGTTTGTTGAATTTGCCAATCAGCTAAAGCCGGGAGGCCTGTTGCTTACAAAGTATGGTTTGCCGGAAAAACAATTTAAAGCAGATAAGCATCTCCGTTACAGCCTTCAGAATGACATGGCTGATGTGTATGGAGTTAATGTAACGATGCGTGCAGGTGGTTACGAATTTGATGTGCAATCCAAAGATTGGGAACTTAAAAATGTAAAGTTGCACATGGGCGGGATGCATAATGTAGAAAATGCAATAGCTGCGATTTCTATAGCAGTTCATTTGGAAATCAACCCTATTAAAATTATAAATGCTATCGGGACATTTAAAGGAGTAAAAAGAAGGTTTGAATATATTATTAGCCCGTTGGAGGCCGTGAACAATAGGCATAATGTAATTTATATTGATGATTATGCTCATCACCCGGCTGAACTGGAAGCCTTGATACGCGGCGCCAAGAGCTTATTCAGCTTTAAGAAATGTACGGTTATTTTTCAGCCGCATCTGTTTTCCAGGACAAAAGATCTTGCAGAAGGTTTTGCAAAAAGCCTTGATCTGGCTGATGAGGTTTTACTTCTTCCCATTTATCCCGCAAGGGAGCTACCGGTAGAAGGCGTTACCAGCGATTTGATCTTGACAAAGATGGAAAACAAAAACGCTTCAGTTGTTTCAAAGGAAGGATTATTGGAATATTTAAGAGGAACTTATTTGGAAACGGTTGGGAAAAGCGGTTTCGGGCAAGTACTGATCACTGCCGGCGCCGGTGATATTGATCAATTGATAGAACCCATAAAAAAAATTTTATCGGATACGAATTAAATAAACATGGCGGGCAATAAAAAATATACATTCAGAAAATTTCTTGTAATCGCAGTATGGATATTACTGGGATCGGGAACTGTAGTGTTATTGATTGCCGCGATTACTAAAAAAGATAATGAGAGAATCACGGGAGTAGAGATACATATTTCCGGTGTGCAGAATAATTATTTTATTGATAAAAAAGATGTATTAGAACTTCTTGGAAAAGTAAACAGGAAAAAGCTTGATCAATCAGTGGCCAGTTCGCTTGACCTCGCTGCTATGGAAAGAAAACTGGAAAGTGACCAATGGATCAGGAAGGCTGAAATATTTTTTGATAATAATAATGTGCTGCAGGTAAAGATCCTGGAAAGAGAGCCTGTTGCGAGAATATTCACCACTTCAGGCGCATCTTTTTATATTGATAGTTCATTGACACGATTGCCGTTGAGCGATAAATTTTCAGCAAGGCTCCCGGTATTCACCAATTTTCCTACAGATGTGAGAGTATTAAAAAAGCAGGACAGCCTTTTGCTCTATGAAATAAAAGTAATGAGCGGATATATTGCTGCAAACTCTTTCTGGATGGCACAGATAGACCAGATAGACATTACACCCGAAAATACTTTTGTGTTGATACCTAAGCTGGGAAATCAAATCATTCGTTTTGGCAATGCTGATGATTGCGAAAAAAAATTTAGTAAACTGTTTGCCTTTTATAAACAGGTACAGGCAAAGATTGGGTGGAATACCTATTCCGTTGTAGATGTTCAGTTCAAAAACCAGGTTGTTGCTGTAAAACGTGATGCCGCAGAGATCAGGTCAGATTCATTGCGTTCTGTTCAAATAATGAAAAGTATCATTGCTGAGGCTCAAAAAAATAGTGAGGACTCTACAAAAATACAGTTGCCGCAGTCTTCCGATAATGGTGATAAAATAAATGTTGTTCCGGTCTCAAAAGATAGCGGAGATGAAATCATTAAGCAACCGTCAAATGTTGAGGCAATGCCTGATAAGAGTAAACTTGCTAATGAGAGAGAGAAGCCTGATCTTAAAAAGCAAGAATCCAATGCGAGAAAGCCTGCTACCCGCTCATCGTTCAATGATAAGCCCAGCAGTAATTTATCATCAAAGCCGGTAAAAAAAGATGAGGTAGATAAAAAAGAAATAAAAGAGTATGCACCTGAAGTGAAGCGGGAACCCAGGGCAGTAATGCCTCCTAAGAGTGACTATTAAAAAGACAAAAAGTAAACAAATACAACATGAACAACGAACAACCCATTATTGTAGGCCTTGACATTGGTACTACCAAAATAGCTGCCATCGCCGGAAGGAAGAACGAATTTGGCAAACTCGAAATTCTCGGCTTTGGCCGTGCCAACAGCAACGGTGTACAACACGGCATGGTGTTGAACATTGACCAAACCATTAAAGCCATTCAGACCGCATTGGAAAATTGTTATGCAAGTAATCCTAACTTACCTATAACAGATGTGTATGTAGGCATTGCAGGGCATCATATTAAAAGCTTGCAAACACGTGGAGATATCGTCAGGCAAAATACTGAAGAAGAAATCATGCAATCTGAAATTGACCAGTTGGTAAATGACCAGTACAAAACTTATATTCCCGCAGGCGATCAGATCATTGATGTAATACCGCAGGAGTTCACCGTAGATAATTTTCAAAATATCCCTGACCCTATTGGTTATAGCGGAGTAAAGGTGGGCGCTAATTTCCACATCATCACCGGCGATAAAAATGCCATCAGGAATATAAACAGAAGCGTTGAGAAAGCAGGATTAAAAATCAAAGACCTGGTGCTTCAACCTCTTGCCTCTGCAGCAGCGGTAATGTGCGACCATGACCTGGAGGCAGGTGTAGCTATTGTGGATATTGGAGGTGGAACTACCGACCTTGCCGTATTTTACGAAGGCATCCTGAAACATACTGCTGTCATTCCTTTCGGTGGTGAAAATATTACCAACGATATTAAGACCGGATTGGGAGTTTTAAAAACACAGGCAGAACAAATGAAAGTCCAGTTTGGAAGCGCATTAGCCGATGAGGCAAAATCCAATACGTTTATTACTATTCCCGGATTGCGTGGTATGGCTGCCAAAGAGATCAGTGTAAAAAACCTTGCGGCAATTATCCAGGCACGCATGAGCGAGATCATGGATTTTGTATCCTATCATTTAAAGCAGGTAGGCCTTGATAACAGGATGCTTAATGGAGGTGTAGTGCTTACCGGTGGCGGATCACAGCTCAGGCATCTGATCCAGCTAACAGAATATGTTACAGGATTGAATGCACGCATTGGTTATCCTAATGAGCACCTGGCTGCCGGCCATATTGAAGAATTGGCTAAGCCCATGTACGCTACCTGTCTTGGATTAATTTTAAAAGGATACAATGACTATGAGAATAAAAGGAAGCAATTTGAAGAACGGTTTACAAAAGTAAATATCCCTGAAGGATTGCAACGGCCAGGCATAAACGAAGAAGATACCCTGATTGAAGAAAGAGTGAATGTAGTAAAGCCACGCAAAACCCTGAAAAGTTTTTTAGACTCCTGCAAGAACGGATTAATAGAAATGTTCAAAGATGAAGGAGATTCAGAACTATAACATCTTCATCTGTGGAAAACTGATGAAATAAGGCTTTAAATAAAACAACAACAAAACAGAACAACAATTTTTGATATCCCTTTCAGTATTAAAAGTTGATTACTAACCCAATAATAATTAAAATACCCTTCGGGGAAAATGGAGGAACCTTACTATGATTCAATTTGATTTGCCCAAAGAGCAATCGTCTATTCTTAAAGTAATTGGGATAGGCGGTGGTGGCAGCAATGCTGTTAATCACATGTTCAACCAGAATATTGACGGAGTAAATTTCATTATCTGTAATACCGATGCCCAGGCTATTACAACAAGCCGTGTGCCTAATAAAGTGCAGCTTGGCCCGCATTTAACGCAGGGGCTTGGAGCAGGCGCTAATCCGCAAATAGGCCGCGAGGCTACGGAAGAAAGCCTTGAAGAAATAAAAAAGATTTTGGAAGTCAATACAAAGATGGCTTTTATTACTGCTGGCATGGGCGGTGGTACAGGTACAGGCGGCGCTCCTATCATTGCTAAAATTTGTAAAGACCTTGGTATTCTTACAGTAGGTATTGTCACTACTCCCTTTGCTTATGAAGGCAAAAAAAGAATTGCCCAGGCTGAAGAAGGCATTAACCAATTGAAGGAGCATGTTGATACGCTTTTGGTAATAAGTAATGATAAATTGCGCCACCAGTTTGGAAACCTTACCATGAAGGCCGCATTTGCCAAAGCAGATAATGTATTGGCGACTGCAGCCAAATGTATTACTGATGTGATCAATAGTACAGGGCAGATCAATGTGGACTTTGCAGATGTGTGCACTGTAATGCGCAATGGAGGAGTAGCCATACTCGGCAGCGCTGAATGCGAAGGTGAAAACCGGGCGCAAAAAGCGATCGAACAGGCATTGAATTCGCCATTGCTTAATGATAATGAAATCCGCGGAGCCAAATGGATACTGATCAATATTAATTCGGCCGAAGGAGAATCTGAATTTACTATGGATGAAGTTGAGATCATTCAAAACCATTTGTTAAGTCAGGCAGGTGAGAACTCTGATGTGATCCTTGGTTTGGGATATGATAATTCTCTTGAAAATAAGATCGGTATTACCTTGATTGCAACAGGCTTTGAGCATAAAGAACCTTTTGATAAAAAAACCGAGCCGGCAGTAGAAGTAAAGAAAGAAGCAGAAAAGGTTGTAATGGTATTGCAGCAGGAAGAAAAAAAGAAACCCGGCGGGCCTCTTTTTCTTTTTGACGAAAAAAATGAATCGCTGGTTAGTACGAATAAAATTAGTGAAGAGAAAAATGTTGTTGAACCAAAAAGCCAGACATTCTTAAAAGAGGATGAAGTGTATGCTGCATTAAAGAAAGAAGAATCATTGGAAACTGAAATGTTACCTACGATCATAGATAACGATGTTAAAACCACGGTCGTAAACTTACCGGAAGATGATAGGGAAATCACTGTTGATAAGTCTTCCGGGACTTTAATTCATTTTGAATTATCTTCGGAACCCAATACAATATCCTTCGAAACCAACTCTGCTCAAAAGGATAATACTGACCCAATTCAGAATAAACAGGCAGGAATAAATAATAAAGAGGCTAGCGCCGCCCCAACGTCAGGCGGATACCTGGCTAAACCGAAGCAAATATATGCAGAGGAGAAGCCGGTCATTAAATCCGAAAATTATGATAAACCAGCCCCAATGCCAATTTCGAAACAGGAAGACGAGCCTGTGGAAGAAATGCGATTGGTGGTCAAAAATTCCAATGATGTGGTGGAGGAAAACCAGGAAAAGAAGGTACACCAAACAATGCCTATCATGATGCCTTCTGTTGAGGAACCGCCGATGGTGGACGAAGCAGAAGAATTAAAGCGCCGGGCTATGGATCGCATTGCTAAGTTGAGGAACCTTTCCTTTAACGTGAATGCTGCAGATCCTAACAATGAGTTTGAGTCTGTTCCTGCTTACCTCCGCCGCAATATGGAATTGCACAATTCCATAGCAGATGTTGAAAGCTTCTACAGTAATTACACTGTAAAATCAAATGAAAATGATAAGGTTGAAATAAGTACCATCAATACTTTTTTAGATGGAGAGAAACCGGATTGATTGGTTTATTGGTTTATTGGGTTTATTAGTTTAGTAGTAAAATTTACTAAACTCCTAAACCTTCTAAACTTCCTAAACATTAAGTGTTTCAGAATGCCTGGCACGCACTCAAAACCATTTGATAATATTGATTCTTCATACCTCGTTGTTGTGAGTACTATTTAATGTTTACTTTTCCCCGGAGACTTTAAAAGTTAGCCGGGGTTTTTTGTTAAATATGTAAAGGTTTTGAAATCTTATATCTATATGTTTATAAATTGCCTGGAATTAAAAGTAAATTGTTTCTGAAGGAATAAACTATAAAAGCTATTAATTATATGCCGAGAATTGTTATGCAAATTTTTTTTGTTGGCTTATGCCTTATCTTCTCATGCTCCCAGCCTGTAAAATATGATAAGCCCACTATTGATATACAAACTTATTATGGAGATATCATTGTTGAATTGTATCCTGAAAAGGCTCCGAAAACCGTAGCTGCATTTCTTTCTTATGTTGATTCAGGATATTATAAGAACACTTCTTTTTACAGGGTCTTGAAAAAAGAAGACCAGCCAACTAATGTGGCAAAAACCCAACTGATCCAGGGTGGGCTGTGGCAAACTAATATTAAGAAGCAACAAACTATACCCGGCATTCCCCTGGAAACTACCGAACAGACCGGGCTTCTGCATAAAGAAGGAGTGATCTCCCTGGCGCGAAATGAAGAACCCAACTCTGGCAATACTGAATTTTTTATTTGCCTGGACGATCAGCCGGATTATGACTATGGCGGAGATGCCAGCCCCGACAAGAAAGGGTATGTTACTTTTGGCAAAGTAATAAAGGGAATGAAATTCGTAAGGCAAATTCAGAAGCAGCCTGACTTTGAAACCAATCTCAGGCCGCCGATAAAAATTATTGATATCGTCAGGCTGTGATTAAGTTGTTAAGGTACAATAAGTCAGATGTAGGTTTGGAATGTTGAAGTAAAAGAATCCACTAAACCTACTAAACCCACTAAACTTTCTAAACCCTTCTTTTTAAAATCCTTCAACGCCGTCTTTCCAAATAATTAATGGTCAATAATTCGTTTCATTCTACGAGCCTGTTTAAAAATTAATAAAAAAGAATTCGTATGTGGAAAAGTGGATAAAAAAGCTGTTGCTTAATGATAGATAAGTAGTACTAATTGTGAATCATCACAAACTCAATTAGTATGACAAACTACCCAACCAATGTAAGCAACAGCCAATGGCAAGTTATAAAAGAGTATCTGGATAAAGAAAGAAAACGCAGGTATTCTTTAAGAGAAATAGTAAATGGTATTCTGTATGTAGTAAAAACCGGCTGTCAATGGCGAATGTTGCCACATGATTTTCCAAAATGGCAATTAGTATATTACTACTATCGCAAATGGGTGGATGCAGAAGTATTTGACAGAATGTTGGATAAGTTACGCAGTAAGGTACGTGTAATCAAGGGACAGCAAGGCCGTGCTACTTTAGGCATTATGGATAGCCAAAGCGTTAGATGGGGTAACAACCGGTCATTGAAAAGCTACGATGGCAACAAAAAGATTAAAGGTATCAAGCGGCATGTAGTCGTAGATAAGAATGGTTTTTTACTGGCGGTAATGGTAACAGTAGCGCATATCCATGACAGCAAAGCAGTTGACATGTTAATGCGTGTGTTACGGGATAGCTAACACAGTATTAAAGTTATATTAGCAGATGGTGGCTATTGTGGCAACATCATAAATGAAGTAAAAGAAAAGTTTGGTTATTGGTTGCAGGTGATAATGCGTAAAGAAAGTAAAACATCAACATTTAAACCTGTCCATAAAAGATGGATTGTAGAACGAACCTTTTCCTGGTTCGACAACGACCGAAGACTATGTCGAAATTATGAACTGCTCATGGAAACGGCTGAAGAAATGGTCAAATTATCGGCTATAAAACTTTTATTGAAAAATTTTTAAACAGGCTCTACATTTGCAGATTATTTTTGATTCTGATAAGGATTTTAAACTCCCTGCCTGGATCCAAATAGATTAAAACAAAAGTGTGAAAAAAAGTTTAAACAAGGCTACTCCGGTAGGTTTAATTATTGCATTAGGAATCGTTTACGGCGACCTGGGAACATCCCCGCTCTATGTATTCAATGCTATTATCAGGGACAGGGTCATTACACCGGAACTTATATTAGGCGGCCTTTCCTGTATCATCTGGACGCTTACGCTGCAAACCACCGTAAAATATATAACCCTCACTTTAAAGGCCGATAACAATGGTGAAGGCGGCATATTTTCTTTATATGCCTTAATACGGCGCCAGAAAAAATGGCTGGTATTTCCGGCAATGATCGGTGGCGCCTCTATCATGGCTGATGGTATGATCACTCCGCCGATCACCGTTACATCAGCAGTAGAAGGCCTGAAGCAAATACCTTTTTTTAGTGAAATTACCGGCACTACCATCATTTACATTGTGATCGCTATTTTAATAGCTTTATTTTTCTCACAACAATTTGGCACAGCCAATATTGGTAAATTTTTTGGGCCTATTATGTTTCTCTGGTTTTTGATGTTGCTGGTACTGGGTTCAATGCATCTTTTTGATAATCTGAATATTTTTAAAGCGCTTAATCCTTATTATGCAATAGAATTACTGACGTTGTATCCTAACGGTTTTTTTATATTGGGAGCAGTCTTTCTCTGTACTACAGGTGCGGAAGCGCTTTACAGCGACCTGGGGCACTGCGGAAGAGGGAATATTCGTGTATCCTGGATTTATGTAAAGGTGGCTTTGATCATCAATTACCTCGGCCAGGGCGCATGGTTATTGGCTAATTATAAAGGACAGATATTTACCAAACAGATCATAGATGATGGATTCAATCCATTTTATGGTATTATGCCGGATAGCTTTCGGATCATTGGTATCATCATTGCAACTATCGCTGCCATCATTGCCAGCCAGGCGCTTATAAGCGGTTCTTTCACGCTCATCAGCGAAAGCATGCGGCTGAATCTTTGGCCCAAAATGAAGATCAATTATCCGACAGAAGAGCGCGGGCAATTGTACATTCCCGGTATCAATACGCTTTTATTAGTAGGCTGTTTGGGGATCGTTATTTATTTTCAAACCTCATCCAACATGGAGGCTGCCTATGGGCTGGCGATCACTTTATGTATGCTGGCCACCTCTATTTTATTTGCTAATTTTTTAATTTCAAAACGTACGCCAAGAGCATTGGTTTATCTCTATCTCATCGTTTATCTTGCTATTGAGCTGAGTTTTCTCATTGCCAATCTTGAAAAATTTCCTCATGGCGGATTTGTAACATTGATCATTGGCGGTGGTTTGTTCACCGTAATGTATGTTTGGTTCAGGGCGCGGAAGATCAAGAACCGTTATGTGGAATTTGTCCGTCTTGATCAGTATCTGCCTATGATACAGGAGCTAAGTAATGACATGAGTATTCCTAAGTATGCGACTCATCTCGTGTATTTAACGAGCGCCAATAACCCTAAGGAGATTGAACATAAGATCGTTTATTCTATTTTGAATCAAAAGCCAAAGCGGGCGGATATCTACTGGTTTGTTCATGTGGATACGCAGGATGATCCTTACACTGCCGACTATACGGTGGAGACCATTGTGCCCAATGAAGTGATCAGGGTAGAGCTGCGGCTGGGTTTCAGGATGGAGCCCCGTATCAGCCTGATGTTTAGAAAGGTAGTGCAGGATATGGTAGCCAATAAAGAGGTGAACATCACCAGCCGGTATGAGAGCCTGCAAAAAAATAATGTGGTAGGAGATTTTCAATTTATAGTAATGGAAAAGTTTTTATCTCAGGATAATGAACTGCCCATCTTTGAAAGATTCGTGATGAGATTGTACTTCTGGATCAAAAAGATAAGTCTTAGTGAGGAAAGAGGTTTTGGGCTGGAGCAAAGCAACGTGACTGTTGAAAAATTTCCTTTGATAGTGGCGCCTGTCCGTAAGCTAAAGCTTAAGCGGGTGTTTTTGGACGATGAAATATGAGGCATGGAGGTGTGCCCGAATGCGTAGAACGATAATCCTTTTGTGAGAGCAAAATATATTTCTTTTTATCAATTACAATTTCTGTCATAAAATAGAGATACAATTATTATAGAATTTTCTGAACACGTTAGCGCTGGATTCAGTTCCAACAAAACATCAAATAAACGTTAAATCACCCGATACAGTTTGAAATAATTTTGCCTGAAACAGGCGTTTTTAATAGCTTGCACTAACCCTTGCAAAAATGAAAACTCCTGTAGCCACTATATTGGTTTGTATTTTATTTTCCTTTTTATTTTCTTCATTTATTCCAGGCAAAAAATCTGCTGATACAGGATCAATTACTTCAAATACCTCTGGGAAAATTATTAAGGAAAAGCCTGTCGCCAATCCTTACTACATTATTATTTCCAAAAAAAGTTATGAATTAAAAGTTTATGACGACCAGGGATGGTATGCTACTTATCCATGCGTATTCGGAAGCAATGACCTGAGAGATAAATTTATGGAAGGAGATAAGAGAACACCGGAAGGGCATTTTAAAGTAACATTAAAAAGAAATACCTCCAGGTGGAAGTTTGAGCTTTTATTGAACTATCCCAATGAAGAAAGTTATAAAAAATTTGTTGAGCGCAAAGCGGAAGGGCTGATTCCGGGAAAGGCCAGGATAGGCGGCGGTATTGCTATCCATGCTACGCGGCCACAGGAAGAATGGACAGTAGATTATTATCAAAACTGGACTGATGGATGTATCTCTTTAAAATACTCTGAAGCTGCAGATTTGTATAGTTATATACCTGTGGGCACGCCGGTTATTATTGAGAAATAAAAACCAGATTCTTTATTATTTGTAAAATTTAAAATGTTATTTTTAATTTCAACGCATTTCCTCAATATTTGTGGCTGTTGTCAGCGCCAACGACTTTATTCTTAGGTTCTAAAAATCATTGTAATGTTTAAGGAAGTCAAAATTTTTAATTCCTGTCTCATAAAATCATTACTGATGAGCCTGCCTTATTAACGAGATAATTTTCTAAAAGAAATTTTTAGAAAATACTTTGCTCACTGAATGATAATAGAAGTTAAAACGCTGTTGATGGGGACGCCAACAGCAGCGTGGGAAACAGAAAAATAATTTAAGCAAAGGAATACTTGTAGTCTTCATACCTTCCTAACAGTTCACTAACATGAATTACTTCATCGGCATTATCAAAAATAATAGTTTCGTTATCGGCAATATACACTTTGCCTGTTTTCCCTTTTAAAAAAGGAAATAGTTTTTTGGGTATGTAAAGTTCGCGACCGTCCTGAAATTTTACATACAGTTTTGTACCCGCTATTTTAGCTTTTATTATCTGAGGCTTTATGCCAATAATACCGTATGTCATAGCTTTATAGTTTTTACTTTGTTGCCTTCTTTAAAACTGTTTATTGCTGCTGTAATTTTATCTAAATTATTTTCAATTATTTTTAAAGCGGTATTTAATTCCTGTTCTGTTAAACCGCCCTGTTCAAAAATTTCTACCGGGTTGAGCCAGATTTTAGCGGCAGCGCCTCTTCTTTTGTTTTTACTGAAAACGTGCAGATGCAATCTCTCGCTCAAATCAAAACTTACCAAAAAGAAAATTAAATTTTTGTATGTTAAAATTTTTGGCAACTTGTTGTTGATTTGACCTATGCAAATCTACATTAAAATATACTCTGTCAAATACACATGGCTATTGGCGTCCCCGCCAACGATTTTCTTCGGCTCTAAAAATCATTGAATGTGTAAGGCAAAATTTTTAATTCCTGTTCCATAAAATACTGCTGATGTGTCTTATTAACGGGATAATTTTCTAAAAGAAATTTTTAGAAAAAACTTTGTTTACTGAATGATAATTGAGATTAAAACACTGTTGGCGAATGTGCTAATAGCTCCAAGGGGTTAGCAAGTTACTTAAATATTTTTTGTATATCTTTGGTGAAAATAAAAACAGCCATATAGAAATATGGTCGTTTTTGCTCTGTGTTACATCGTAAAGTAGCGTGTACGACATCTGGGGTATGAATCCAGCTGTGTTTACTACACCTCTAATGTGGGTTGGCTAAAATGCTGGCACATATACGATATAATTTTTTTTATGAGGGAACATCGGTTCCCTCCTTTTTTTCATCTTTTTCTAAACTAATTCTTAATAAAACACCTGCTAATTGATGTTGTACTATTTTAATATCATTCTCAGTTATATCCTCTGGGTAAGAGAAGATAGCTACTTTATTGTTTGTTAAATGTATAGGGATATTTATATGCTCCCTGTTATCTTTAGGGTTAAATGTGGGTAGTTTTAAAACAGCATCTTCTTTATTGTTATTGTCTTGATTTTTATTCTCCAATTCATCTTTTTCACTTTCAACATGAGAGGTTTTTTGCAATTCAAGGGTACTTTGGGTTATCTTATATTTCAAGAATCGTGAATCATTTATTACACCGACTTGTTTGCCAGATGAAATAAAAATTTCAGCTACATTTTGGGCGACTTTTTCTCTTATATTATGATTTTTTATTAAGGTATTTGCAAGTTCATTAGGTATAACATTATTATCAAACTTCTTAATTAATTCATTATATAAAGGAGGTAATCCGAATGCCGTAATAAGTTTTATTTTTTTTTCTTTATCGCTTTCTGGTCGGAATACATCAAGAAATAAACCTGTTAGTTGATAGGTACCCTGAGCTGTATTTTTACGCAAAAAACCAAATTGTACACATGTGGATATATCTCTAACAATTGAACCATTGCTTAACTCAAAAGCAGCAGCAATTTGTCCCCTTGAGATTTCCGCAGTTGCAGAAAATTGACTATTAATCTTATTGGCGAAATCAAAGGATTGTATTATATCAAATGCGGGGTATGACGCACTTCTTTTACTTTCTTCGATTTTATTAGCGGATTCAATATTTGTTATAGTTGATTCCATTTTTGTTTTATTTAGTGCAAATGTATAATTTTTTTACTATGAAAAATCATTTATGAGTTGTTTAAATAAATATTAGTTTTATTTATTTATAATAATATTATAATCAATAAGTCTAACTATAAATAACATATACAACATAACTTAAACTATGAATGTATAAGTTATGATATTAAGAGTGGCTTTTTTAAATTTTTGTATTTTTTAATTAAAGAGACTGATAATCTTAATGGTTGGTTAGGTTGAACAACAAGTCTTTAGAGATTTGATGCATTAAGTTAGACTGTAGCTACACAGCCTTCTTCTACAAAACACATATCCTCCCTTATAAGAAAATATTTATCTTCACCAGCAAAAAAATTTATTCAATGACATAAAACAAACGATAACTAACATATATCATTAGCGTTGCTAAATGTTTCTTTCCTCATAAAACGTGGAAATTTTATACGCAGAAAGAAACGGTTTAGGGATGCGCCTGCAAGGCGTGTCCTTTGCTGTTTTCAATTCTGCGTAAGGTATCCACGTACCGATGAGGAAAAGAAGACTTAAATATGCAGAGGTACACGCCGATTTTTTTTACAAATGATTAATGCCATAGAAGTACCTGTTGGCCTCAAAACCAAAAGGTACCAATGCCCAAATCACTCATATTTGAACTGCCCAAAATTGTAGAAGAAGGAAAGAAAGAAGCTGAACGTATTTTAGAACGCATCAGCGGCCAAAACAAACTGGCATTGCAAACCAACGAACTGGTATTGCCTGCCAAAGATGTAAGCGGTTTGTTTAAGGGTACTATACCTAACCCCAAAGAAAAAATTGTGGAGATGGATGCCAATGCAGAGCAACTGCAGATGTTTGGCGTACAGGCAAGGCAGGCAAGGTTGCAGGCGCACCTGCCCGCAGAATGGGTAAACCGCCTGATATACGGCGACAATTTATTAGTGATGCAAAACCTGCTGGCCGGCGACGCCGACAGTGGCTTGCCCAGTATGCGTGGTAAAATAGATTTGATTTATATAGACCCGCCTTTTGACAGTAAAGCCGATTACCGAACCAAAGTAACACTACCTAATGCAAGCCTTGAACAAAAGCCAACGGTAATAGAACAGTTTGCCTATGCCGATACCTGGAAAGACGGCACAGTAAGCTATTTAAAAATGCTATATCCGCGTCTGGTTTTAATGCGTGAATTGTTAAGTGATAAAGGAAGTATTTATGTACATATTGATTGGCACGTTGGGCATTATGTGAAAATAATTTCTGATGAAATTTTTGGAAAGCAAAACTTTTTGAATGAAGTGGTATGGTCGTATTTTTCTTTTAAAAGGAAAACTTCAAGAAAATTCCCTATGAAACATGATACAATTTTATCATGGCACAAATCTGATAATTATACATGGAATACTCAATTCAAACCTCATAAAGAGGAATATTTGAAAAGATGGAAAAAAGATTTAAACGGAAGATATTATCGAGATGATGTTAATCCTACTGCTGGCGGGGCAAGAGTTATTTATTTAGATGAAATTGATGGTGATATAGTTGATTCCGTTTGGACTGATATTTCGCCCGTTAATCCAGTTGCAAAAGAAAGAGTTGATTATGCAACGCAAAAACCTGAAAAACTTCTGGAAAGAATTATCCAAGCATCTTCCAATGAAGGTGATGTTGTTGCTGATTTCTTTGGTGGAAGTGGTACAATTGCATCCGCCGCTGAGAATTTAAATAGAAGATGGATAACGAGTGATATTGGTAAACCAGCAACGATGATAATGCGTAAACGTTTTATTGATATGGATGCCAAGCCTTTCTTTTACCAAAGCATAGGCGATTATCAAAAAGAAGTATTTGCAAGCACCAAAATTTATAAACGAGTCGGCGATTTAAGTCAAATCATCATCAGCCTTTACGGCGCTATACCTTTTACAGAAGAACAGGCAACCGGCAGAAACTTAGGCTACATCAAAAATGACAAGGTTTTAGTTTTAGTGGATAGCCCCGGCAAGCTCACCGGCAAAGCCACTGTAAAAAGAGCGGCAGAATTAAAAAATACTTTTCTCGGTGGCAACTGGAACAAGGTAGTGGTGCTTGGATGGAACTTTGCTTACGATATTTCAGAAGCCATTATACAACACAAAAAAGATGTGGAAGTACTGGTGATTCCACCCGATTTATTAGATAAGCTCAGCAGCAAAAAAGGTTATGAAAAAATGGTGAAAGACGGTAGTGTGCGTTTCAGCAGTTTACAATATCTTACTATCAAACCTATTAAAAAAGATAAAGGAAATCAACCACACGAAGAAGCCATTACCATTGCATTAGACAATTACATTTTGCTTTCGCCCGATAATATTCCATTGGATGATAAAGACAAAGAAAAGTTGCAACAGATTATAGCCAAAGACCCACTGGCATTGATAGAATACTGGAGCATAGACCCCGATTATGATGGTGAAATTTTCCGCAGCCAATGGCAGGATTATCGTGAGAACACCGCCAACGACACCGACCCGTATCACTGCATTACCCAAACAACATTAACGGTGCAAAAGAAACTGAGCAGAACTGTTTGTGTAAAAGCCGTTGATGTATTTGGCTTTGAAAGTATTGTAATTGAAAAAGTATAATTCTTATTTCGATGAATTTAAAATCAACAAAATATTTACGTTCACCCATTCAGCAGGCGTTCAAGAGTTTCAGGTGTAAGCCCGTTGGCTTCGGTAGTTTTACGGAGCTTGTTCAGCGAAGCTTCATATACATCGTAATTATCTTTAGCGTCTGCTTCAATCTGTTGAATAAGGGTTTCATCCGGCAGCCCGTATCCTTTTTGTGGAGTTACGCTTTTGCCAAACAACTGAGTGATAAATTGCGCAGCTTTTTTTTTCAGGCTTTCGGAAGCATTGTTCCAATTACGGGCAACAGTCTCATCTACTTCCAATGTAATACGTTCCATAATTACTATTCTATACTGTATAAAGATACTAAAATAAAAACTGCAACGCAGCCATTTAGAAAAGAAAAAAAATGAATCCGACCAATATAGGCACAAGAGATATTCCGTTAAAACTGGCAGACGCCGTAACGCTGAAAGCCAAAGCAGCATTGGAAGACGGCAGTTTATTAAATGCTGTTTCACCTGTTACCAGGGACCTGGTAAGGTTTTGGTTTTTGCCGCCATATACCGAAACAAGAGCCGTTAATTTTCACGAAGGGCAGCAGCAAAGCATACTCAATGTAATTTATCTGCATGAGGTATTAAAACTGAAAACGGTAAAAGATATTTATCTCACTATAGCGCCTGATTTATTAGCCGAAATGAGCGCAGGCGAACTGGCAAAGACAAAATATGAAATACCCAAGTATGGCATTAAGATGGCAACAGGCACCGGCAAAACGTGGGTAATGCACGCCTTGCTGATATGGCAAATGCTGAATGCAAAATATGAGGAAGTAAAGAGCAACCAGTACACAAAAAATTTTCTTTTGGTTGCGCCAGGACTTATTGTGTATGAAAGAATATTGGATGCTTATTTGGGAAAAGAAAATAACGATGGTGAAAGGATTTTTGAGCAAAGCGATTTTTATAAATTTCAGGATTTGTTTATTCCACAGGCTTATAAAGATGATGTGTTTGGGTTTATACAAAACAATGTGGTAAAGAAAGATGAGATTGGAACTAAAATTACGGGCGATGGCATCATCGCTATTACCAACTGGCATTTGTTTATGGGCAATGAAGATGAAGAAGCGCCCGAAGCATCTGCACTGGATAATCCTGCAACGGTAGTAAAAGATTTATTTCCGGTAAAACCGGGTACAAGCGGCGGCAACGATTTAAGCACATTGGACAATCAGTATTTGCGCGGCAGAGAACTGGATTACCTTGCTGCATTGCCCGATTTATTAGTGATGAATGATGAAGCGCATCACATACATGAGAACAAATCTTACGGTGAAGTGGAAGAAGTAGAATGGCAAAAAGGCCTGAATAAGATTGCGGAAAATAAAGGCAGTTCATTTATGCAGATTGACTTTTCTGCAACGCCTTATGATGTTACAGGCAGCGGACAAAACAGGACGAAACATTATTTCCCGCACATTATTTCCGACTTTGATTTGAAAATTGCCATAAGAAAAGGTTTGGTAAAAACAATTGCGATTGACAAGCGAAAAGAATTGTCTGACCTGCCTTTGGAATTTGGCGCCATGAGAGATGACAACAAAAAAGTAATTGGTTTAAGCGATGGACAAATACTGATGTTAAGAGCAGGATTGAGCAAATTGAAAATCCTTGAAAAACATTTTACAGAATTTGCAAAAGATAAAAATGGTATCTCGGATAAGCATCCGAAAATGCTTGTTATTTGCGAAGACACAAGTGTAAGCCCTTATGTAGAGCATTTTTTATTAGCCGAAGGATTATATGTGGATGATATTACCAGAGTGGACAGCAACCGCAGCGGCGAAATTCCCAAAGCGGAATGGCAGGTAGTAAAACAAAAATTATTCAATGTAGATAAATACGAAAACCCCAAAGTAATAATTTCGGTTTTGATGTTGAGAGAAGGTTTCGATGTAAATAACATTTGTGTAATTGTGCCATTGAGGGCTTCTACTGCACCAATATTATTGGAACAGACCATTGGCAGGGGCCTGCGGCTGATGTGGCGTGAAAAAGATTATGAAGATATAAAAGCAGAAAGCCGGAAAAATCTTTTGGAATTAAAGAAAGAACCAACCTCTTATCTTGATTTATTAACCATTGTAGAGCATCCTGCATTCATAGCTTTTTATGATGATTTATTGGCAGAAGGATTGGCAGGAGAATTAGACGATGCACCCACAACTGGCGGACAGGTTTTAGGCGATTTGATTACGGTTGCACTAAAGGAAAACTATAAAGACTACGATATTTATTTGCCGGTTATTGTTCAGGAAGCAGATGAAGAATTAACGCCTGCAGATATTTCAATAGACAACTTACAACCATTCACGAGCTACGATTTGCAGCAGTTACAAAAAATATTGGCCAATGATGGCGAAGCATTTTATTCGGAAGAACTAACAGTAAAAACAAGGTTTGGCAATTATATCGTTTCTGCAAGTTTGTTCACTGCTCAAAGCTATAATGAGTATCTGCAAAAGCTGCTGCACACTGTTACCAACAGAATGGAAAAAGTAGGTGAGCGAAAAACAAAGCCGATGCCCGTAATGCAGGTAAATCAAATACAAATATTACAGTTGCTCAATAAGTTTATCAGGGAAAAATTATTCAATCAGCCTTTCAATCCTTTTGAAGGGAATAATTATAAAATCCTGTTGGCGCAAAATGGTATTGTTACAGACCATATCGTTAAAGAAATTGGCAAAGCCATTTATGAAATGCAGCAAAGTGTAAATGTAACCGAAGCAGAAGTAAATAAACTTTGGTTTTCATCAGTTGCTGAAATAAAAATGCGTGAGAAATATGCTTTGAATATTACAAAGACTATCTACACACGGTTAGCCTATCCAAGTAACAAAGGGCAGTTTGAAAAAGAATTTATGTTGTACGCGGATAGCGACAGCGAAGTTGTTAGCTTTTTAAAAATACACGAACATCAGCACACATTTGTAAATATAACTTACATAAGAAATGACGGGCTGCTATCCTTATATTATCCTGATTTTATTTTAGCCACGAAAGAAAAAGTATATGTAATAGAAACCAAAGGGCAGGATAAAATAAACGACAGCAATGTGAAGCAAAAGCAATTGGCTACGATAGCATGGTGCAATGCAATCAATAAGCTTTCGCGGGATAACAGGATGAACAGAACCTGGGAATATGTTTTATTGAGCGAAAATCATTTTTACAGCAATAGAAACAATGGTGCAACCATTTCTGAAATATGTGAACTGGCAAAGGTTTCAGAGGCGAATGTAAAAGGGATGTTGTTGTGAATTATTTGTAACAACAGGAATTAAGGTTGTCATTCAAAATTATTTTATGCACGATAATAATTTAAAATACGAGCTGCTTGATAAATTAATATCTATTGAGGATGATACTTTATTAGAAAAAATAAATGATTTCATCAGAGATATTGATATTAATAAACCTGTTTTCAAAACTATGGATGAACAAAAGAAAATGCTTGCAAAAAGTGAAGAAGATATTCGGAATGAAGATTTTATAACTGATGATGAATTAAATGAGGAAGAGGACAAATGGCTAAAGGATTTGGCTATTCAGTAAATAAATAAATAATCCAGTTTCTTCTTTCCAACACAATATTCTGCACCAAATCACTCTTACCCGGATAATCAGTATTTAAATGGGGCCGCGATTTTCATGCCGGAATCAACCTTTATGTTATATATTTCACCCAAAAGTGTACATTGTAACCTTTGTGGAAGGCGGGATTAGACAAAGGAGTATCTTTTAATTTGCCAGACGGAAACTTTGCAAGCATTTACGAAACTATGCCAACAATTTTTAATGTACGTTTGGATTCAGGTTTTATTTTGTCAGCTATGATTGTGCTGAACCAGTACATATACATGTGGGTGACGATACAAGAAAAATTTGTAAATACTGGTTGCGGGATAACAAAATAATCCTGGCTGATAATAAGGGATTTACAAAGAGAGAACTGGCCAGAATAGAAAAAATAATACTGGAAAATTATTCATTCATATTAACGATATTCAATGAGTTCTGTAAAGGGTATAAAAAATAAGAAACAAGCAACTGGCTGGATTAGCGAATTATCTTTTGCACAATTGCCCAAAATAAAAGATGTAGCTTTTATTAAAGATGAAATTGCATTTGTACTGGATGATGACCGTATTATTTATATTCCGCTTTCCTGGAGTAAAAAACTTAAAAAAGCCAAAGCCCGCGAGCGGCAAAATTTTAAAAACACCGGCATTCATGTTTTTTGGGATGATGTGGATGAAATAATCGGAGTGAAAAATATTTTATTTGGCAAAGAATTATTCATTTAATTCTCGTTCACGGGTTTTTTTAAAATTATAGGATTAGGTAGAACGATAACAAAATAAAGGTAGGAATAATTATAGACTAATAAATTTAGTATTTTTGTTCTAAAAATATTAGTTATGTTTCAAGGGATTAATGCCATCGAGTTCGGTAAAAAAT
>Ga0209941_1000252_pt1 | contig 86911 bp, 63 predicted proteins | sample ThiBiot_300_plan_FD_183945 | JGI IMG/M metagenome (GOLD analysis project Ga0209941, IMG submission 183945) | Wastewater bioreactor microbial communities from Cape Town, South Africa - Thiocy_solids_1 (SPAdes) | ecosystem: Engineered > Bioremediation > Thiocyanate > Unclassified | place: South...
ATGGAAGTCATCACCGCCGTTTCTCCTCGCTGAAGCACAGCGGCCGGGATGGCCGCGTGGATGCTTCAGGACGGGAACCGATCAGCCGACGGGAGCGGCGGCGTCAAAGGCGAGCGCAGCGAGGCAGGGGGACGGATAAATGGAGGGGACCCGGCACGGGGAGTCAGCCGTTTATGGTCACGCGCCACCCTTTGACGCACGAAGCCGCGAACAAAGGCACCAAAGGGGAGCCGCGCGCAGTGCGGGGGAAGGCGCCGCACCGGCGGCGCGGTCCACCCTGGGCGTGCACACACGCGGCGCAGGCGTCGCAGGCCGCGGTACGCGGGCGAGACGTCACTATCGACGCAGCAGCCACGGCGCAGCCGAGGCGCTGTCCAGGGCGCCACACACCGCTGGCAACAATCTGACGATCTCGTAGGTGATCGGGGATGCCGAGCAAGCGCATCCGCTTTGCTAGTACGACTACGGTGCACTCGTCGCGTACGGACATCCAACGCGAAAAGGTCGACTATCGACGCACAAAAGGTGCGCCATCCCGCAGGACAGCGTACCCGGCTGATCACATGCGGCTAGCCGTCTGCAGGAGCGACCATCGCCTGCAACCTCTCTATGACGCCGGGTTCGACGAAGACGCACGGCTGGTCGTCCGCGATCGGAACGTTGAATACCTGTGCGAACACCGCGCGCCGCAGATGGACCAGCCGGCTCGTCCGGTACGCCTGCTCGGGCTTTATGCGACCGGCCTGCGAGCCGCTGCGCTGCGGATCGCATTCGACCAGTGTGACAAAGCCTGCGTCGGACAGCTTCTGATGCTCGGGGCACAGTCCCCAGCCAGTGATCGTCTGGTACTCCATGCTGGCACGCAGGCGACGGTCTAGCAGGACAGCGCCAGTGTCGAAGTGAGCACCGCAGACAAGGCAAACATGTTGTTCGAGGGAAACGTGCGATTTATCGTTCATGACGATCTCCGGTTGCACGGGCGGAATTGCCCGGAACCGTCGCCAGTACGGCGCAGCGCAAGCAGTCACAGGGTCGAAGACGGCCGGAAGGACGCCAGCGTGCAAACACGCGCAGCCCTTGACGGCGAGAACGCCGTGATACCGTGAAGGGAAACAGCAAGACCGCCCACCGCCACGCCACCACACTGGCAAGCGGAGCGCGCAGGCCCGTCAAGGGCCGGAGGCGTCAGGGATCAAAGCCGCATGGCCGCGACTCGGCACGAGGCGCGGGGCGCAGCCCGCGAGGCCGACGGCGGCACGCCGAGACGCTAGCGCACTGATGTTTTTTGCAGCCAGATACAACGGTTATGGATACAGCGGCCCTCCCTGACATCGCATCCTTCAACATCGACCGCCACGACGCGCCTTTCGTCATGCCGTGGCCTCAACCGGGGAATCCGTCCGCCCTGCTCGCCTTCCATCACTTCCCGGAATGGCGGACGTTCATCGCAGACCGTGGACTGCACCCTGCCATACCGCGCATCGTCGGCGACAAGTTCCGCCGTGCCCAGCGACTCTACGTGTTGGCGTGGCTGGACGCGGACCTGGTGAAAGCCGGTGAACTAGTCGCGCTGACTGCGCTCGAACTGGCATTGACAGACCGATATGGCGGCTTCTTCCGGCAGCAGCCGGTGCAGGCGGGCACCAAACAAAAGCGGGCGCGCCTTCCCATGTTGCACGACCTGCTTGAATACCTAGTGGACGGCGATGGCCTTACAGATACCCAGCTTCCCTTCACGCAACGCTACGGCGGGTCCATCATTCCCGTGCTGCGCCGCAATCGGGCGACACAGGGCGAATCAAACGGCGGGAATGCCTCGCGACCGACTCTCGCCGAGGTTCGTAACTTGCTCGCGCACGGTGATCCATTCGACGGCCTGCCGTGGAGCGGCTTGCTCGAACTGGTACGCGACCTGATCGAGTACGCCTACAGATCCTATCTGCAAGAAGGTCGAACAGGATGCGGTGTTTGAATGCCGACCGTACCTCAGCCAAACCCCTGTCGGGATGCTGTCGGGTTCCTGTCGTATCGTTCCTGCCTCTCGCTTTCCATACTTCGGTCACAGTCGAAAGCGATGGAGCCAACGTTGCCGAAAATGCATATCAAAGCCAACTTGGCTAGTTTGTTACCATTACTGGCGACTGGCAGGCGTTGGGCACCTGGTTTGCGGCCGTAGTCACAGGGGGAGTCGAAGCAAAGTACGTCATGGCGCAAGGCCGCGCCCTCCCCTGCTATGCCACCGGACCCGCCCACAAGAAGCGGACATAAGGACTTGGGCATGGCCGAGGCATCCACCGATAAGTTTTCAGCCGGCGAGCAGGGCCTGGGATACATCTACCAGGCGCGTCTTGCCCTGCTGCATCTGCTGCAGTTGCCTGAGGACACCGCCGTCTTCCTGGAAAAGGACGACGACCTCGATTTCATCGACGGCGACGGCGGCAAATCCCTGGCCTCGCTCAAGCACAAGGCGATCGGCGATAGGCTGACCGACCTGTCGACCGATTTCTGGAAGTCCGTCAACATTTGGCTGGCGCGATACAAACGCGATGGCCGTGCCACATCGAACCTGCGGTTCTTCCTGTTCACCACAGGCACGGTATCGGCCGGCTCGTTCCTCGCTCGACTCCTTTCTGAGCAGCCTGTCGCCTCCGGCCAGGCGGCCACGCTGACCGAGTTGGCTGATGCCGCACTCGGCAAGTCGACGTCGAAACTCATCGCTCCGATCACCACGGCGTTCAACGAACTGAGTGACGCCGAGAAACAGGATTTTCTCGAACGCATCCTGATCCTCGACGGCAGCCCGCGTATCGGTGACATCCCTGCAACCATCAGGGGCAAGTACATGCGAAGCGTCCGACGCGAGCACCGCGAGTTTGTCTTCGAACGCCTGGAAGGCTGGTGGACCGACGCCGTGATCAAGCAGCTGACGGGTGCCAGAGCGGAAGGAATCTTCGGCTACGAAGTCTCTGACAAGCTGTCCAACTTCGCCGAGGAATACAAGACCGACAACCTGCCCATCACGTTCCGCGGAAAGGTACCTTCGGATGAAGTCGATACCGAGGCCGATCCCCGCCTGTTCGTAACGCAACTGCGTGCGATCGGCATTTCCTCCAGCCGAATCAGGAGCGCAATCCTGGACTACTACCGGGCATTCGAGCAGCGGTCGGCCTGGGCGCGCGAGAACCTGCTGGTGTCGGGAGAAGTCGAGGAATACGAAGATCGTCTCGCCGACGAATGGAACCGCTACAAAAATGTCGCCTTCGAGAAGTTGAAAGATGACAGCGTCGAGGACGCGCTTCGCGAAGCGGGTACGACCCTCTACAACTGGGCGGAGTTCGAGACCGGGAAGATCGAATCCCTGCGCATCCGCGCCCGGGTAACGGAGCCGTATGTCCTTCGTGGCAGCTTCCACATCCTGGCGGATGCCACGCCCGAGCCCAAGGTTTACTGGCATCCCAGGTTCCTTGACCGCCTCAGTGATGTGTTGGAGGTGGCCTCATGAAGCCATGGGATCAGCGCCCCTTCGAGATTCGGAACCTGTTCAACCCTGCCTTCTGCGGCTTGATCCTGTTCCGCGCCCTGCATGGCTATGAGGAAGAAGACGCCCGCGGCATGCCCTTCTCGCTATCGCTGCTGGTGCTGTCCCTTTGCCTGCACAAGGATTCGCGCGAGGTGATCGCCGGCAGTCCACGCAGTTACCTGCTCAAGACCACGGAGAAGAACCAGCAGGTCGTGGTGGGCTTCGCCGATAGGGTCACGCAGATGCTGCCCTATGCCTTCGAGGGCCTCGGTCTGCTGATGGAAAGGGGCTGCATCGCCGTCGCGGACGATGGTCGCATCCAGACCGTACCCAAGAAGGTACTCACAACCCTCAAAGGGACCGATGAGACCGTCACCTGCCAGAAAGTGGCGCGCATCGTCGGAAGGGAGTTCGCGCGCATCGCCGACCGGGCGACCATTTACACGACTTTCGGAATTCGCCCATGAAGATCAGTTCCATCCACATCTACAGCCACGACGGCCAGCGCCGGGATCTCCGGTTCAAGGTTGACGGGCTTAATGTCATCACCGGTCGATCCTCCACCGGCAAGTCCGCGCTCTCAGACATCATCGAATACTGCATGGGACGCTCCACGTTCAACGTCCCCGAAGGCGTCATCCGCGACAAGGTGGCTTGGTTCGCCGTGATCTACCAGTTCGAGAAGGAGCAAGTGCTGGTCGCCAAGCCAACCCCGCCAGGCGGCGGTGCCACTTGCAGCACGGCAATGCTGCGAAGGGGTGTCCAATTGCAGGTTCCCGAGTTCAAGGACTTGGCGGTCAACACCGACGACGACAGCATCGTCGAACTGCTGTCGCGCCTACTCGGTATTCCTGAGAACCGTACCGATGTCGCGCTCGAACACAGTCGCGACAGCTACGATGCGAACGTCAAACACACGTTCTACTATCTGTTCCAGAAGCAAGGACTGGTCGCCAACAAGGATCAACTTTTCTACCGCCAGAACGAGCAGTTTCAGCCGCAGGCGATTCGCGACACGCTGCCAATCCTGCTCGGTGTTTCCTCCCACGACCGCTACGAGCTGGAATCCAGGCTGCGCACGGCACAGCGGGACTTGAGGATCAGCAATAAGAAGCTGGAACAGGCGCGCGATACCGTCGATACGTCGCACGAACAAGCCATTGGCCTCTACTCGGAAGCAAGGACGGTCGGCGCTATCGGCAACGCTAATGTGAACCCGAATGCCGACGGCATCATCGACACGTTGAGGTCGACGCTGTCGTGGAAACCCGAAACGGTGCCTGACGACGACGGCAGCCGAATTTCGCTTCTGGAAGAAGAACTGGGTCAGTTGCGACAGGATCGCCGAGACACCCAGACCAGGATCGACGCGGCGCGCAAATTTGCCAAGCGGGCGGGCGGCTACGAAAGCGAGGCTGCCGAACAGATAGATCGTCTGGCCTCGATCAAGGCGCTGCCGAAAAATCCCGACAGCGGCGAATGGCAATGGCCATTCAGCGAACGGAACTTGGCACTGGAATCCCCGATCGCCACCGTCCTGCTCAACGAGCTGGCATCGCTCGATAAGGAATTGCGCATCGCCACAGGCCAGCGCCCGAAACTTGAAGCCTACCTGGCCGAACTGACCGGGAAAGCAGACGAAATCGCGGGCGGCATCAAGCAGAAGGAAGCGGAGCTGTCCGCGGCGATCTCGGCCAACGAGGTCATCGCCCAGATGGGCACCCGCAACAACGCAGCCGCGCGTGTGGTCGGCCGGATCAGCCTGTTCTTGGAAACACTCCTCCCGAACGAGGATCTTGCCAAGCTGGAAGCGGAGAATCGCCGCCTCAGCAACAAGGTGAAGCAACTGGAGGAACAGATCGGTGCCGACGACAGCAACGAACGCCTGACCTCGATCCTCAACAACATATCGGCACAGGTGTCGCGGTACATCCAGAAGTTCAACGCCGAATTCGGCCCCTATCCTGCGCGTCTCAACCTGCCACAGCTGACGATCATCTTCGATCGACCCGAGCGTCCGGTCCCTATGGGCCGGACCGGTGGCGGTGAAAATCACTTGGCCTACCACCTGTCGGCACTGCTCGCCTTGCATCTGTTCGCGGCGCAGAACAACCGCCCGATCCCGCGCTTCCTGCTGATCGACCAACCGACCCAGGTCTACTTCCCGTCCGAGCAGGTCTATAAGGACGCTGATGGCTCGGTGCAGAACACCGAGGCCGACGCCGACCTTGATGCGGTGCGCCGGCTGTTCGAGCTGTTGCTGAAGTTCACGCAGGAAGACGTCCCTGGCTTTCAGTTGATCGTCACCGAGCACGCGAACCTCCGGGAGCAGTGGTTCCAGGCTGCTTTGGTAGAAGAGCCCTGGACCAAACCGCCTGCACTGGTTCCCGAGGATTGGCCGTAGAGACGACGCCCTCTCATTCAGGGACGTAGCCAACATGGAGATCGTCGGTGTATCTAGCTCAATTGAAAATATCGAATTTCAGAAAGTTGCACAAAGTCGATTTGAGCTTCCAGCCCGGATTGAACGTTCTGGTCGGGGCCAACAACGTCGGCAAGACTGCCGTCATCGACGCGTTGCGTGCGCTGTTGGCAGGATACGACGAACCCTACCCTCGACTGGATGGCGAAGACATGCACCGCCCCAAAGGTGGGGCTCCAGCGGGTGATATCGAATTCCGATACGTCTTTCGCGACCTGGATGTGGACGATGAAGCCGATTTCCTCGCAGCACTGAGACCCGGCGACGCCGGCAAGCTTGAGGCCCATATCTCCATCCGTTACTCGGAAGCCGACAAGACCGGCTGACTGCGTGTCAAGCGCTGGTGTGGCGACCACGAGGACCTTGGCCTGACCACCGACATGATGGAGAACTTGCGCGGTGTCTATCTGCCGCCGCTGCGGGACGCTTCGCAGGGACTCAAGCCCAGCCGCAGCAGTCAATTGTCACGCCTGTTCCAGCTCCTCGCCGACGACGCGGGACGCGAAGATATCAACGACGCGCTGAAGAAGCTCGACGAAGAACTAAAGAAGCACGAGCCGGTCGTCAACACGCATACTGCGATCAAGGGCCGCCACGACAGCATGCTCGGCCCGCAGCTTGCCCAGGTGCTCGACCTCGGCTTGAGCGGCAGCGATTTCCAGCGGCTGGCGTCGCGCTTGTTCGTCACCAGCCATTCCCCCAACTTCGCCAGCATCGCCGACCTCGACAGTCTGGTCTGCTTGGTCGACACGGGGAATTCCGTGGAGACGTTCTTTCCACGCACAATCACCTTCGACAAGGGAAAGCGCGAGAAATTGGAGCGCTATCTCGACGTGACCCGTGCCGAACTGTTCTTCGCCCGGCGCGTGATCTTCGTCGAAGGTGCCGCCGAGTTGATGCTGGTAAGCGTGCTGGCGGAGAAGTGCGGCCACAAGCTACGCGCGCATGGCGTCAGCCTGATAAGCGTCGAAGGATTGAACTTCGATTCGTTCCTCCCGCTGTTCGGCGAAAGGGCATTAAAGATCCCGGTGGCAGTCATCACCGACGCCGACCCGACTGCTGAACCGGAAGGCGGCGGGGAGGCGCAAGCTCTCTATCCGGCGCCTGGCGACGCGGTGCGCGTGTCGGACAACACCGCCAAGATGAAGGAACGTGAAGACACCTTCGTCAAAGTCTTCCACGGACTCAAGACGCTGGAATACGACCTGGCGCTACATGCCGACAACCGAACTGCGATGCTGGCCGCTCTCACGGAGCTTCACCCGAAGATCGGCAAAGCGGTCTCGGCGGCGGTCGACGCTGTCGAAGGCGACGCGGCAAAGGCGCACGCTCTGTTCAGCGGCATGTTCGAGCGCCCGCAGAATAACGTGCAGAAAGGCCGTTTCGGCCAAGCCTTGGCACAGGTGTTTGTCGATGGTGCCGCCTGCGTGGTACCGGACTACATAAGCAAGGCGATCGCCCATGCCTGCCAGGTTCAACAAGCCGCTCCATGACCCAGGTATCCAACGAGCAGTTGCAGATCATCGGCGCGCCGCTCGCGCCGATGTCCGTGATCGCCTGCGCCGGCAGCGGCAAAACGTTCACCGCCGTGCACCGGCTCGCGCAGATGCGTCAGCATCTCGGCGAACACCGTGGCCGCGTCGCCCTCCTTTCGTTCTCCAATGTCGCGGTGGACACGTTCAGGCGGGAGTACCAGAACTTAGTGCAGGGCGCGTCCAGCGGATTCGTCCATGATCGCGTCGAGATCGACACATTGGACGGATTCATCACCCGCAATGTCCTGCATCCGCACGCCTATCGGACGATGGGCGCGCAGCAGACCGCATTCCTGGCAACGGGCGGAGAAGCGTTCCTCAACGGCTTCAAGTTCCAGACCAGCACGTATCCGCGCGAGATCACAAAGATGCAGGTCGGCTTCGACCGCGGCCGTATCTACTTCTGCTATGCGGACAACGACAGGACGCAAAGGCTGGACACCGCGTATGCGACGGGTCTCGTCCACCGTCTCGGGCAGGTGGGTGCCTACACTCACAACCTCGGGCGCTACTGGTGCCACCGCGTGCTGGACGATCAGCCCAGCATCTTGCGCGCGCTGGTCCGTCGCTACCCCCATATCCTGATCGACGAGGCGCAGGACATCGGCACGGTGCACCAGGCCATCATCGAGCAGTTTATCAACGCGGGCTGCCAGGTCTCGCTGATCGGCGACCCGAACCAGGGCATCTATGAGTTCGCCGGTGCGAACGGGACTTTCCTGACGCAGTACGGAGAACGGCAAGGCGTTAACAGTCTCGGCCTGACCAGAAACTACCGCTCCGTACCAGCGATCCTGGCCCTTGCCAACAGGCTCTCTACACGTACCGACATCGCCGATCGGGGTGCACCCGAGACGACGCATGGCACGTACTTCGTACGCTACCGCAATGCCGAACGCGAGAACCTCATCGCCGCATTCCAGGCTGCGGTGTTAGGCGCCAGCCTGAATATCGAACGCTCGGCGGTGCTCTGTCGAGGTCGCGACATGGCCGACCGGCTCGCCGGCAATGAAGGTGCACCGGGCCAAGGAACCGTCAAGGCTCTGGCACAGGCCGCGATCCTGCGGGATCGGCATCATGACTATCTCGGCGCGTTCAAACTAGTGGCCGCCTGTATCGTCGGCTTGCTGGCTAATCCGCCGCAGGGACTTGTCGCACGGATCACGCAGCCTGGGCGCTACCCAGATGATCGGTTACTGCGCCGGCTCGTATGGACGTTCACCCGCGACCCGGATTTGGGGCTGCCCGCCGTTACATTGATCGGGGACACGCAATGGCATCCGCAGTTACTGGAAAGGGCACGGGCGCTGTTGGCGACGATTGAGCAAGAGCACGGACTGGCGGGCGCGAACAACCTGGGTAATAAGCTCGCGCGCAGAGGTTTGCCCAATACGCCGCTGATCGCTGCGGTCGATTTGGCGGCCAACAATGACGTGGCGCGAGTCCGCGTGGATACGGTTCATCAGGCAAAAGGCGAAAGCCTCGATGCGGTGCTGTACCTGGCGAACCGTGACCACGCCAACGCGCTATTGGCCGGCGTGGATACCGAGGTTGGGCGCATCGGCTATGTCGCAGTAACCCGTGCTCGCAACCTCCTGTGGCTCGGCATACCGGCCAATGCGCTGGAGGAATTGCGACCGGCACTGCTCGCTCGGGGATTTCAGGAAGCGGGCGTCGCAGGACTGGCGTGAGGGCCGGCATTTGAACCTAAGCGTTTCAGAGGATGGCCTGCGGCCCTATCGGCGTCGACGCAACAGTTTGAAACTCGGCCCGGCAAGGCTTGGCTTCTACTTCGGCGTCTGCAGTGGCCACAGTGTCTGGCTAACCGGGGCATCACGAAACTCGCACATATGCGAGTCGTCATGGACAAAGATCACATCGAATACCGAAAAGGCGCCCATCTCCATCAGGAGCGGCGTCAAGTATGTTGCGGACTTGGCATAGCTGACGGTTGGCACCGGCCAGTTGTCATAGACAATCAGCCAGTTGGTCCGGTATCGAACAAACCCATCGGCGGTCGCCTTGGGCAACTTCTCTTTGACGTAGTGGGCTATTGCTACCGCCCATTCGCGCTCCGGCGAATCGCCGACCCAAGCGCCACCGGGCGCATCCGCCTCGATCTCGCGCTTGAGTTCCGCGGCTGTCTTCCGTGGTTCACCCGGCGTAACGTGCAGGATGAAGTAAACATCCGGCCCCGAACCCTTCCCTCGCAGGAACTGCGCACGAGCAACGTTCTCGGGCACAGCTTCCGTATGTTCGATCCCGATGTCGTCGCCATCGGGCATGGCCAACAGGAAATCCGGTTTGTCCCGGTGGGTAAGCGTCAGTGGAAACGAAAGCCGTTCCGCCGGCAGCGTCGCCAGCAAGTGTGCGATGCCGTACCGCTCTACATGGCAAGGCTTACGCCCTTCCGAGCGTGCGGGAACCTCGATATCCAACTCGGCCAGCCTGGCCTTTAACTCCGCCCAGGTGTTTGCCCGCAGGATGATGTCAGGCATCGGAGAGTCGCACTTCTTGAGTGGCCGCTGTGTGACTACGGTGTAAATCCGAAACCACCGCGATCAACCTGTTGATCGGCTCGGCCAACCGCTTTGGCAACACACGATGCTCGGTGTGCTTGCTCAACTCCGCAATCCAGCGATGCGCGACCCAGACGTCATCTTCTGGATGGTTGTTGTCCACACCGCAATACTTGTATCCAACGAGCGCATCCGTGTGCGATAGCAGCACGCGCGCCATCGTCATGTGGAAACGATGGGCCTGAAGGTCTGCCGGGCCTTTGGGGCGTGGAAGCGTAAGGCGCAAGCATCGCTGGTCGTTGAAGTCCTTTCAATCTGGTCCAACGACTGTCCCGCGCGCTCCGCATCTTGCGCGATTGCTCGTTTTTTCCGTTGACCAACGCCACGGCAACCGTACCCTTCGGGTACTCCAGCTTGTCGGCTAACACGTTCATCCAGTGCACTAGCTTCTGCAAGGTGGCATCGTCCGCAAATACCAGGAACTGGTGACGCTGTTCGCTGTCGAGGAACGCCGGAAGTTGCGCGTAGAGGGGGTACAGCAGATCGTGGAGATAGATATATGTCTGCCGGCGTCCTTGCTCGTGGCTCCGCGTGGTCGCAGTCAATACCTGCTGCGCCCATTCCGGCGTAAGTTCGGCCAGCGTTATCTCGGTGATGTCGATGGAGATGAGCGGGAAGCCGAGCGACTTGCCGATCAACGCCTTGCGCCCATCGAAAGCGTGCCCAAGTTCGATTTCCACGCCTCCTAGCACCATTGGTTCCGTCTGGACAGGTGGGCCGAGCACAGCGACGTCAAGCCGGAACCGACTGCCGAAAGGAGTTTCCAGCGGGTGTTCGGTCGCCACGCTGTCGGCGCCGAGCAACAAGTTGCCTTCCAGCGGGTAATCCGATGCGTCCACGTCCTTGAATGACCAAGGCATCGCAAGCCCGGCATCCATGCGCCGCGCAAGCTCTGCGGCGATCAATTCCTTGGCGCGCCGGTGTTCGGAGCTTTCTTGCAAGGCGCGCTGCCGACGACCTTCTTCGTCGTCGAAGTGTGTGCTGAGGTTGTACGTGTGATCGGCGGGAAGCTGCCGAAAATGGGAACGGCGGCGTAGCTTCCCGTTCTCAAAAGTGGGACTAACCCACGTCACCATCTTCCTCAACGCATCAGGAGACACCAGAGGCCATAGCTTGCGCGCGTGTTCCCGACTACGCACCTCACGCGCAGTGATTCGGGTCTGGAACAACCCTTTCCGCGAGAAGACGACGACGGCCTCATCCATGCTTGGTGTTCAGCACTCTTGCGTCACGGTGCAGCGTCCGAGCGAAACCTGGCCCAAGTGCGGCGTACCGGCAACGCGCGACATGGTCAAACGGCAACGGAGATACCGGGCGCATGGGTGCGCCGCGCCGGCTGCACGATGATTTCGACGCGCTGATCCAGTGACACCAGCGCCTGCATCAGCCGTTCCAGCGAAATATTCTGGAGTTTGTAGCGGCGGATCTGCGATACCTTCGGCTGGGTCATGCCGATGATCGCCGCTGTCTCGGCCTGGCTTAGGCCCCGTCGATCAATCACCTCGTTGAGCTTAAGCGCGAGTGCTGCCTTCGCCGACAGTTCTTCCGCGTCGTCGAAACCGAGATCCAGCAACACGTTGTCGGTGCCATGTGGATTGCCTTTGCGAGTCATCACGTTCTCCTACTCGCCCCGTAACGGGCAAGCACTGCCTTCAGCCGCTTCTCGATCAGTTCCACGTCCGGTTGCGGCGTAGCGATGCCGGACTTGGATTTCTTCTGAAACGCGTGGAGCACGTGCACCGCGTCGTCGAACCGTACGGTGTAGACCACGCGGAAAGTGTCGCTCCGGTAATCCTCCATCAGTTCGTACACCTTGGAGCCCAGCCCCTTCCATGGCTTGGCCGAATCCGGCGTGCCACCGAGTTGGACGACGAACAGCGCCACCCCCATATCCTTCTGCACGTCAACTGGGAACTCTTTGAAGTCCTTTTTTGAGGAACCTTCCCAGTAGAGAAGCTTGCGTTTCTGTACCATGTGATTATATCCGTTCGGGTATGGAAGGCAAGGCTACGAACCGTCGCATTCCGGTCACGGCAGTTCCGCCACCACGGTTCAGGAGCGGGCTGCCGCCAGTGCCTTCGGCTTGGCGGCCCGCTTCGTACCGGGTGGGACGTCGCGTATCTGATGTTTACGGTGGCGATAGGGGCGATAGTTGCCCTGACTCGTACGGGTCTGCTCGCCGCCCTCGAAATCAAGAGGCGCCACGGGCGACGTGGCAGCGACCTGACTATCGATGGTGTTACGCCGCAGATTGGCAACCTTCTCGGCGGCGGCTCGAACCGGGTCGTCTTCGGTGTGCACATAGGTCATGAACATGGTGACGGTTTTGTGCGCCGTCAGTGCCATGCCGATTTTGATAGGGACGCCCGAATTGGCAATGTCGGTGGCCGCACGATGGCGGATGCCGTGCGTCCCGACGTGCGGCACCTTCGCCCGCTGCAGGATGCGCTTCCAACCGTTGTAGTACGTGCCATCCGGGAACGGTGCCTGGCTGTCAAAGATGGCCGGACAAACATAGGGCGAATCGTCGATGTGGGCCGCGTTGGACAGCAATCGATATGCGGCCTCGCTCATCGGCTTGGAAATATCCCCGGTCTTGCTGTCCGGCCAGACCACGCGACGATCCCCGAAATCGACCCATGCCCATTCGAGCCTGCAGATTTCTGTCATGCGCGCAGCGAACTCGAACTGCAGCCGAATCGCCAGGGTCAAGGTCGGATGTTCCAGACCTTGCGCGTCGGCGCGGTCCAGATAGGCGTAGAGGCGACCCAGTTCCTCATCGGTGATGTACCGCGTGCCTCCATCCTCGCGGTACTTGGGAACGTGACGGCATGGGTTAGAACCATCGGGGCGGTAACCCCACACCTCGGCCATGTTGAACATCTTGCGCAGGCAAGCCAGGATGCGGTTGGCCGTAACGCGGATATGCGCCTTATCCCGCATCAATGCGGTGACATCCGTGCGCGTCACGTCGGGTACTTTCATCTTGCCCAACGCCGGGACGATGTGACGGTCGATGTAGCCTTGGTAGGTATCGACCGTGCGGGGCTTGTTGCGCGGCTTCGAGTATTCCTCGATGAACTGCCCACACAACTCCTTGACCGTAGGGGCCATGCGCGCGGCCAGCTTGGCGGCGCTGGGGTCGTTGCCCTTGCGCACGTCGGCCAGCCAGTCCTGCGCGATCGAGCGGGCCTGCTCGACGGTCAATTCGCCGAACTGGCCGATTTTCGGCTTGCGGCGCTCACCCCAGTTCGTGCGGTACTGGAGCATGAAAACTTTGCGACCGTAGGTGGTGACTTTGCAAAGGAACCCCGGGACAACGGTGTCCCTGAGTTCGTAGTCTTTGCCGGTAACCTCGGCCGCATCGACAGCAGATTTGGTGAGCTTGATCTTGGCCATGACGCCTCCTTGTTCGGGATCGAACGCAGGAACCAGCCAGGAGTCACGACGTTGCAAAGTCAGCCGCAATTGGTCTGGTGTAGGCGTAAGGTTAGGCGAGGCTGACCTTTTGGAAAACCAAGCACAGCAAGGCTTGGCGAGTTCCAGCGTGGTCCCATGCTATTCCCGGAGATCAAGCTCAAAATCCGCTTGTGGTGACACAGTGGAGGTTCGAGTCCTCTCACCGGTACCAGTTGGGGTCTCAGGCGATACCGCCGAGACCCGCGAAATAGACGAAGCCCGCATCACTGCGGGCTTTTTCGTGCCTAAGGGATACCGGGCCACCTCACGCCTCCCTCCGCCTCACCGTCCCGCTTTCCACCCTAAGCGGCCATTCGCGCCACGAATCGGCCTAGGTGAGACAAGGAACGAGTCGAGCGCTCGAGGTGAAAATAAACCTGATCCCGTTTCCACCGTCAGACGGGTGCAGGTGGATCACAGCTACCATCCTGCGAGCTGCATACGGGTGCTATTCTTGGCGACTAGGGACTTGTACCCAGTTGACCTGTTACTAATCACGGACACCGGAGCTGAGTAATGCCTACTGAGGTTATCATGGGCGATCCAGAGGACGATCAAGAAGCATCGACTCTTGGCCAGACCCAGCAAGACCCTGACACATTCTTTGCGAAAAATGCGTTCCGCATCGTCTATCAGACGAACAACTTCTTCTTGCCTCAAATAAGAGATTTGATCGACAAAGGCGAAGTTCTAAACCTACGGCCGGAATACCAACGGAGGTTGCGGTGGTCAACCACCCAGAAGTCAAAACTTATTGAATCTCTTCTCCTGAACATACCTGTACCACCTGTATTCCTGTACGAAAGCGATGCTGCACGATATGAGGTCATGGATGGCCAGCAGCGATTGAATGCCGTGCGAGAGTTTATCGCTGGTGAGTTCGCTCTTACGGCATTGCCTGTTCTAAGTCCACTCAGAGGACTTCGCTACTCACAATGCCCACCGCGCATAAAGCGGGGACTTGATCGCGCGAGCCTTTCAGCGGTCGTATTGCTTTTAGAAAGCGAGCCTGACAAAGCGCCAGATCGACTCACACTAACGGATATCCGCAGATTTATTTTTGATCGGTTGAATACTGGTGGGACAAAGTTAAATCCACAAGAAATACGTAATGCTCTCAATCCGGGAAATTTTAACCAGATCGTTATCTCTCTGACCAGACTCACCCTTTTTACTAAGGTCTTTGACATTCCGCCCTACACGGAAACCGACCCGAACGAATATTACGAGAACCCTGATCGTCAGAAGAATCGTCTTTACTCCACGATGGGCGACTGTCAACTCGTTCTTCGGTATTTCGCACTCAAAGACGAGGAAAACATCCGTGGCTCGATGAAGTCAATGTTGGACCGCGCTATGGAGCGTGAGATCACAGAAGAGGAAGGGGAAGCGATTAAGCATGAATTTATAGAGCGATTCGAGTTCTTGTACAACCTGTTTGAGGCAGCTCCTTTTGTGCTACCACCGGACGACAAGGGTCGCGTACGCATTTCGGCTGCGATCTACGACGCGTCAATGGTCGCAATTAACCGTCTATGGACCGTGCGGGATGATATCCAGAACGATGCGCCTGCGGTCAGGCAACGGATGTCGAGTGCGATTGCTGATTCCACAAAAGTGATAATTCTAACGGGCCAAGGGAATACGGCAAAGGCTGTCAAGGAGAGGATCCAACTCGTGCAGAATATCTTTATCCCAGAGTGAGCCTGTGAAGAACATTTTCGAAGTCATCACCGAAGAATTCGTCGACGATATGGAGGTTATTCGGTCGCTGGTCGAGACGTTCGATGACTCGAAAGCAGCCAAAGCTCGTGTCGCCGCTGCAAACTCCGCAACACTCTTAGTCGCCGCAACCTTCGAAGAGTTCGTGCGGGAAATCGCCCGCGAGTTCGCACGAGCCGTTGTCAACAATGCTAGATCATTTGACAAACTTCCTCCGAAACTTGCTTCCACGGCATGGAAGCGGACGATGGAAGATCTCTCACGATTGCGACTGCATGGCAATCGATTGGATGGCGGAACGGAACACGGATTTGGATCTGCCAAAACCAAATTTACAGTGGTTCACGAATTTTGTATGGGCGATCTTACACAGGACATCTATCGCGACCTTATACATAACGAAAATAACATGCGGCCGAGCGAATTGAATAGTCTCTTCAAGGTGAGTGGACTTACAGATATTTGTTTGCAGCTGTCAGGAAAGCAACCGATCCTAGAAGCATTCGGTGAGTTGGAACCCGGAAAGGCGCATGGGAAGCTCCTATCCGCTCTTGAAGACTTCTTTGAACATCGCAATGCCATTGCTCACGCGCTGAAGCCCGGTCAATCCAGCGGTGCTTCCCAGATCGTCAGTGACATCAACCTACTAGAGAGCTTCGGAAAAGCGCTTTTGGAGACCATAGATGCTCATGTCAAAACCCTAGTTAGGCCAATGCAAGATGCGGTAACGGCCGCCGGTCAGCCGGTGGGCACTTAGCCGGGAAGCTATCATTGGCGTCTGTCGAGTTGCTGCTTGCAACTGGAGCCGAAGATGTTGATGTCAATACCCAACAGTCAGCCCGACATACAACTGCTCCATTGTCCGCAAGAGGACGTGAGGCGATATAGCAAACGTCGACGTGGAAGATCCAGTTTCGTCATTGTCCAAACACCTCTAGCGAAGGGCCGCTTATGGCCGGGTGCGGACGTTGGACTCAGGTCGAACGGCGATTTGTCATTCCCTTCCGCGTACTAATCGACGTACGCAGCAGGGGTCGGTTCAAGGCGAGCCGATGCTCGTGCCGGCCGGCCTGGTCGTGACCTGGATGCTCACTTGCGCGGCCGGCGCGGGGCCGGTTGCCGAAGCCGCACCGGCAGGCGTGCCCACGCTCTCCGCCAGTCCCTGCGACAGCGCGGCCTCCTCGGCCTGCTTGGTCATCACCAGGATGCTGATGCGGCGGTTGATCGGGTTGCCCGGGTGCGTCTTGTCCAGCGGCACGGCGGCCGCCAGGCCGACCACCTCGGTGATCTTGTTGCTGTCCAGGCCGCCCTGCAGCAGCGCGCGTCGTGCGGCGTTGGCGCGGTCGGCGGACAGCTCCCAGTTGCTGTAGTGGTGGTCCGTGGTGTACGGCGCGTCGTCGGTGTGTCCGGACAGCGTGATGCGGTTCGGCACGCGGTTGATGAACTTGGCCAGCTCGACCAGGATCTGGATGGTGTAGTTCTTGAGCGTGGCGCTGCCGGTGTCGAACATCGGGCGGTTGAGCTTGTCGACGATCTGGATGCGCAAGCCGTTCGGCGTGATGTCGATCAACAGCTGGTCCTTGAACGGCGCCAGGGCCTGGCTCTTCTCGATCGCGGCCTGCAGCTCCTTCTTCAGCTCCTCCAGCCGCGCCCGTTCCTGCTCACGGGCCTGGGTTTCGGCATCCGCGGCGCTGGCACGCCCGTTCTGGTGCTGGTCGGGGCTGTGTGGCCGGTTCATGCCACCGCCCATGTCGATGACGGCGTCGCTCGCCCCGCCCGGGCCGACCTTGCCGGGCGGCGCCACGGTGGCGGTACCGGGCGTCGCGCTGGGATTCTGGAAGTACGCGGAAATCGCGGCGCGCTGCTCGCTGGTGCTTACGCCCAGGATCCACATCACCAGGAAGAACGCCATCATCGCGGTGACGAAATCCGCATAGGCGACCTTCCACGACCCGCCGTGGTGCCCACCATGCCCGCGCTTCACCTTGCGGACGATGATGATCGGCTGGGAGGACTCGTCGCTCATGCACGTGCCCTGGCGTGCGTGTTCTGCAGGTGCGTTTCCAGGTCGGCAAAGGTCGGCCGCACGTGCACCGAAAGCGCCTTGCGGGCAAATTCCACCGCCACCTTCGGGTTGTAGCCGCGCAGGTTGGCGAGCAGCCCGACCTTGACGCACTCGAACGCCAGCCCGTCTTCCATGGCGCGGTTCTCCATGGCCTGTCCCAGCGGGCCCACGAAGCCATAGCACAGCAGGATACCCAGGAAGGTACCCACCAGGGCGCCGGCAATGTGCTCGCCGATCTTGGAGGTATCACCGCCCAGCTGCGACATGGTGGTGACGATGCCGAGCACGGCGGCGACAATGCCGAAACCGGGCAGCGCGTCCGCCACCTTGGTCACGGCCGACGACGGGGCGGCGGCCTCCTGGTGGTGGGTGTCGAGCTCGACTTCCAGCAGCTGCTCCAGCTCGTGGGCGTTCATGCTGCCGGTGACGATGAGGCGCAGGCAGTCGGTGATGAACTCGACCATGTGATGGTCGGCCAGCAGCCGCGGATAAGCGGAAAAAATCGCGCTCGAATGCGGATCGTCGATGTGCGGCTCCAGCCCGAGCACGCCCTCCTTGCGCATCACCCCAAAGATGTCATACATGAGCGACAGCAGGTCCAGGTAGTCCTGGCGTCGGTAGTTCGGCCCCTTGGCCAGGCTCAGCGCTTCCTTGAACGCGGTCTTGACCACCTTGCCCGAATTGCCGATGAAGAACGCTCCCAGCGCACCTCCGGCAATGATGATCAACTCATAGGGTTGCCAAAGCGCCATGAGGTGGCCGTGCGAAAGCAGGTAACCACCAAGCACGGAGACCAGCACCACCAGAGAACCGACCAGGACCAACATTACGCGCTCCGTGTGGGATGCCGCATCCCTCAGCAGTCCTTATCGACCGCGGGGAACAAAAGTTGAGCGCCGCACGCCATCCCCGCATACCGCACATGCATGTGGGCTGCGGCTGGCGACTGGCGCGGATCCGGCCACAGGCACGATGCGCGATTCGGCGCGTGGCTGCAGCAGCCCAGCGTATCGGCCGGCGCCGCCCAAGCTGTAGAAGCCGCGCCCTCCCGCATCGCGTTGCAGGCACTCGGCTGTGAATGCGGCGACAACCAATCTGGGGTAGATTGCCCTCACTACCTATGGAGTGAGGGGATGGGTATGTCCGCATCGTCGACTTCCACTCTGGCCGAAGGCACCACGCCGTCCGCGCTGCCTCCCGCCAATCCCGCCACCGAGGCCCTTTCCCCGTGGTGGATACGCAGCATCCTCATCGTGATGGTGTTTGGCCTGGTGATGCTCATCGCCATCACCGTGGTGGGTTACCGCGTCGCTCCGCCGGTGCCCGGCCAAGTGCTGGACGCGCAGGGCCAGACCCTGTTCACCGGTGATGACGTGCGCGCCGGGCAAGGCGTCTTCCTCAAGTACGGGCTGATGGACAATGGCTCGATCTGGGGCCACGGCGCCTACCTCGGTCCGGATTACTCCGCCGAGGCTCTGCATTTCATCGGCGTGGACACCGCCGACGCGCTGGCCCACGACCAGTACGGCCAACCGGTCGCTGCCCTGGACGCGGAACACCAGGCGGCAATCCATGCACAGACGGCCGTGCTGCTGAAGACCAACCGCTACGACGCCAGCGCCGACACCCTGCGCTTGACCGCAGCCGAAGCCACGGCTTGGAAGCAGCAACTCACGTACTGGACGGACTACTTCAAGCATCCGGACACGAATGGCGGCCTCAAGCCCAACCTGGTTTCCGATGCGCAGGAGCTGCGTGAGTTCACCGCGTTCGTGACCTGGGCGGCCTGGGCCTCGGTCGCCAACCGCCCCGGCTACGATTATTCGTACACCAACAACTTCCCGTACGACCCGCTGGTCGGCAATACGCCGATACCCGGCGCCTTCCTGTGGAGTGCCTTGAGCCTGCTGGTCCTGTTGGCCGGCATTGCCACCGTGCTGCTGATGTTCGGCAAGTTCGACTACCTGGGCTGGATCTCGCGCGGCCACGTGCTGAGCCCGCACATCACCGCACCGGGGCAGAACAGCCCGGGGCAACGCGCGCTGGTGAAGTTCTTCGTCATCGTGGCCGCGGTGTTCCTGTTCCAGACCCTGGTGGGTGCCGCCACCGCGCACTACCGTGCCGACCCCGGCAGCTTCTATGGCTTCCAGCTCGAGAATATTTTCCCCAGCAACCTGATGCGCACCTGGCACCTGCAGAGCGCGGTGATGTGGATCGCCACCTCGTATGTGGCGGCCGCCCTGTTCCTCGGCCGCTCGCTGCGCACGGATGAACCGCGCGGCCTGGACAACTGGGCGCATTTCCTGTTCATCGCCTTCATCGCGGTGATCGGTGGCAGCCTGCTCGGTGAGTGGGCCGGGATGTCCAACCTGCTCGGCGACTGGTGGTTCTGGCTGGGCAACCAGGGCTGGGAATACCTCGAGCTCGGCCGCATCTGGCAGTACCTGCTGATCGTCGGGCTGGTGGTCTGGTTCGCGGTGTTGTTCTGGATCTCGCGGCCGGCCAAGGTCAGCAATACCGATGCACGGCCCATTGCGGTGATGTTCCTGCTGGCGGCGGTAGCCATTCCGGTGTTCTACCTTCCGGCCATCTTCTTCGGTGCGCACACCAACCTCACCGTGGTGGAGACCTGGCGCTTCTGGATCATCCACCTGTGGGTGGAGGGCTTCTTCGAGTTCTTCGCCACCACGGTGGTTGCCTTGATCTTCTACCAACTCGGCATCGCGCACCGCAACACCGCGCTGCGCGTGATCTACCTCGACGCCATCCTGTACTTCCTCGGTGGCCTGATCGGCACCGGCCATCATTGGTATTTCATCGGCCATACCCAGTTCAACATGTCGCTCTCGGCACTGTTCTCGGTGCTCGAGGTGGTGCCACTGACATTGCTGACCCTGGACGCCTGGGATTTCGTCAAGACCACCAAGGAAGAGGTGGACATCAACGGCGTGCGGCGGCGCGTGTCACACAAGTGGACGTTCTATTTCCTGATGGCGGTGGGTTTCTGGAACTTCGTCGGCGCCGGCATGTTTGGTTTCCTGATCAACCTGCCGATCGTCAGCTACTACGAGGTCGGCACGCAACTGACGCCGAACCACGGCCACGCCGCCATGATGGGCGTCTTCGGCATGCTGGGCATCGCCCTGACCGTATTCGTGCTGCGCCAGACCGCTGACGACAAGACCTGGCCTGGCATCGAGAAATACGTCAAGTACGCGTTCTGGGGCACCAACATCGGCCTGGCCATGATGGTGGTGATGAGCCTGTTCCCGAGCGGCGTGCTGCAGATGTGGGATGTGATCGAGAACGGCTACTGGCACGCGCGCAGCATCGAGTACGTGGGCAGCACACGCGCACACCTGATCGAATGGCTGCGCCTGCCGGGCGACCTGGTGTTCATCATCTTTGGCGCCATCCCGCTGCTGATCGCCACGCTCAAGGGCTGGCTGGGCGTCCGTGCCCAGGCACGGCAGGCGCGGCCATGACTGGAGGCTTGGCGAGGGCTACAGGGAAACCGCGCCCCGTCGCGCCACGGATCGGCCTCGATACATCCGCGCGGCGGGATGCATAGCGGCGGCGAGCATCGGCACCAGGCGACTGCTGCCCCACCCAGCTTGAGCGCCAACGTCCTCCGCGACTGGCGGCACCGTCCCACGCAGCGCCGGGTCTGGGCGCTGGCGCTGCCGATGATTGTCTCCAACCTGAGCGTGCCGCTGGTGACGCTGGTCGACAGCGTCGTCGCCGGCCATCTGCCGCAGGCCCGGCAGCTCGCGGCCGTGGTCGTGGGCAGCGCCGTGTATACCCTGCTGGTATGGGTCTGTGGCTTCCTGCGCATGGGTACCACCGGCTTTGCCGCGCAGGCGGCAGGTCGCGGCGACGGTGGCATCTTGCGCCGCGTGCTGCTGCAGTCGTTGCTGCTGGCCATGGCCCTGGCAGTGATCCTCGGTGCATTGGCGGTCCCGTTGTTGCCTGCCGTCCTGGACGTCATGCGGCCCTCCACGGTACTCGATGCGCTGGCAATGGGCTATTTGCATGTGCGTCTGCTCGGCTTGCCCGCGGCGCTCACCAGCTATGCCCTGATCGGCTGGTTCCTGGGCGTGCAGAACGCGCGCGTGGCGTTGGGCGTCCTGCTGACGACGAATCTCGCCAATGTCGCCCTGAACCTGCTGTTCGTGCTCGGCTTCGGCTGGGGCGTGAACGGCATCGCCTGGGCCTCGGTATGTGGCGAATGGTGCGGCGTGCTGTTTGGCCTGGCCTGCGCATGGCGCGAACTGCGAAGGTATCCAGAACCCATGGATCGTCGCGACTTGCGACGTTGGCTGCACTGGCGGCCGTTGCTGATGGTCAACCGCGACATCTTCGCGCGCAGCATGGCGCTGCAGGGGGTGTTTTTTGCGGTGACCGCGCTGGGCACGCGACTGGGCGACGCCGTGGTGGCGGCCAATGCCCTGCTGCTGAATGGATTGATGCTGACGGCGTTCGCCCTGGACGGCCTCGCCAATGCGGTGGAAGCGCTGAGTGGCCACGCCATCGGCGCGCGGGACGGCGATGCCCTGCGACGCGCGCTGACGGTTGCTGGCGGCTGGTCGTTGCTGGGCAGTGTGGCCTTCGCCATCGCCTTTGCGCTGGGTGGCCATGTGTTCGTCAACCTGCAGAGCGATATCGCCGAGGTACGCCGTATTGCCTACATCTACGTGCCATATCTTGCGGTCCTGCCGCTGGTGGCGGTCTGGAGCTATCTGCTGGACGGCTTGTTCATCGGCGCCACGCGAGCCCGCGAGATGCGCGACAGCATGCTGGTTGGCGCGGTGTGCTTTGCCCTGCTGGCCTGGCTGCTGCGGCCGCTGGGCAACCACGGCCTGTGGCTGGCGTTGCTGGGGTTCATGATCGTGCGCGCTGGCGGCATGGGCCTTCTGGCGTACCGGATCAGCCGGCGCGGTCGCTGGATCCCCACCGCGGCGCTACCCTGAGGCTTGCCATGTCCTTTGATCGGCATGTCACAGGACAAGTACAGTACGACATGGCCGACCCGCGACGCCGGCTGGCCCATGGCCAACGGCCATCCATGCCGTGCACATAGGCTCGACTCGACCGTGGAGGCTGCATGAAAGGCTGGTCGCTTCGTTTTTACATGCACGAGAACCAGAAACACCGCGGCATGCTCCTGTACGAGTGGCTGTTTGAACAAGCCAGGAAACAGGGAATCCACGGCGGTTCCGCGTTCAAGGCCATGGCCGGCTACGGCCGCCACGGGGTGATGCACGAGCAGGCGTTCTTCGAGCTGGCTGGCGAAAACACTGTGCTGGTCGAATTCATCCTGGACGATACCGGAACGGCCGCCATGCTCCAGATCGCCGAGAACGGCGGCGCCCCATTGTTCTGGGCGAAATTCCCGGCCGAGTTCGGCACCATCGGCACACCCGGGCACGCGGGTCAACTTTCAGGCTGAGTCGACGCGACCGCCACCCTGCCGGACGACCGCGGCCTGCCGCGGACCAGCGAGTCAGTTCATGCCTGTCGCCGCCTTTGGTGTCAACACCAGCGTCAGCACCTCGAACGGCGCCAGCCGGATGGTGGCTACCCAGTCAGCATCGAGCCGGGACGGCACGTCGTCGCCCCCGGTGCGCCACACGTCATGCACGCCGAAAACCCGCGGGGCACCAACGGGCAGCTCCAGTTGCCGCTGCAGGTCGACGACGGCCGTCTGCGGCTTCTCGTCCGGATTGCGCAGGGTGACGATGGCCTTGGCCGGCGTCCACGCGGCCCAACCGTAGACTTGCAGGCGTCCGGGATCGCCGCCGATCCAATGCACGTCCTGCAGCACCTTCGCGTTGTCGCGCGACCAGCGCGCGGCGGCGGCAAGCGCGTCCCAGTCGGCGCCCGACAGCAAGGACGGGGTGATGTACAACTCCTGCAATTGCGTACCAGTGGCGAAGAAGCTGTGCACCTCGTTGGCAAAGTCGTGACCGGGATCGGTGCGCAAGCCCGGGAAGTCCGGCAGGCGGGCACCGGATACGGCGTGCTGCGCGTAGATGATCCCGTGCAGCATCAGCGAATTGATCGGAAACAGCGGGCCGGCCACGACGATGTTCTGATAAGTCACCTGGTCGCGAAAGGTGATCCAGCGCTCGCGCGGCGTACCGACGCCCGCGAAGTTGTGGTCGAACACGCTGCCGCGCCACACCGTGTCGGTCCAGCGCAGCCAGAACGGCGAGGCCCAGGTGCCGGTGGAGACGTTGATGAAGATGTCGGGCTTGGCGGCGCGGATGTCGTCGATGAGCTGGATCATCGCCGCGAAGTCGCTGTCAAACTGGCTGCCTGGCACGACACTGTCGACGTTGCCGGTGCCATCGAACTTGAACTGGTTGATGCAGTCATCCTTCAGCAGCGTCATCGCCACCTGGTGGAAGCGCTGCCAGTATTTCGGCCCGGACAGCGCCAGTCCGCCGTTGATGATTTCATACCCTTCCTGGCGCGCCAGCGCAATGCGTTCCAGCTTGCCCTTGCCGTAGCCGCCCCATGGCGACATCCATACGCCAGGCGCCGCGCCGTACTTCACAGCAGCCTGGCACACGGGTGCGAAGCCATGCGGAAACCCCTTGCCGAAGTTCCAGTCCGGACCCGGGTCTTCCCAGCCACCATCGAGCAGAAACGAGTCCAGCCTGACGTGGCGCTTCTGCACCAGCTCGTGGCCGAAGGCATTGATGCGGTCCAGCACTTGCGCCTCGGAATAATTGTCGAGGTCGTAATAGGTGTTGTAGTGCAGGAACGGCCGGTAGGGATGGGCGCGCTCGCGCTCGATGTAGGTGGCAAAGCCGCGGCGCAATTGGCCTTCCGCCGCGGCGCCGACCACCGCCGAGTACGTTACCGACGTGCCCTTGCGCAACGGCAATACACGCTCCACCCACATGCGCACGTGGCCACCGCGCACCTCGGCATGTGACATCGGATACTCGAAGCCGAACCAGTCGCTGTGCCAGACCACCGGCGAACCGTCCACCGTGCCATCCACATTGGCCCCGTCGGCTTCCACCCCAAGCAGCGCCACCTGGCTGATCGCCTCGTCACCCTTGAGCGCCGTGAGGGTGACGATCTCGCGCAGGTACTGCGAGCCGTCCGGCTGCACCAATTGCCAGTCCACGCGGATACGTCCGTCGGCATCCATGAAGCGTGCCTGCACACGGGAGCCAGGCAGGCGTGCCGCCAGGCGCGACGCGCCCGGCTCGGCCTGCTCATGCACCAGCTGTGGTGGCGCCAGCAACTGCATGTCGTCGATGCCGAGCGTCCCACCATCGGTCACCAGCTCGAACGGCACCGGCACCGGAATATCGTGCTGGTTGATGCCATCATGGATCGAGAGGTCGGACAGGTGATTGCCTGCGACCTCCCAGCTGGCCGTCACCGCCGCGTTGCCGAACCGGTAGTGGCTGCCGTCATGGATGAAGTCGGTATCACCGGCACGGACGCCGGACGGCAACATCGTGCCGACCAAGGCCGCGCAGGCGAGCACGATGCCAGCCAATCGTCGTGATGCCTTCGCCCCGGCCTCAATCCCCACCATGCGTCTCTGGTCTCTCGCGTACCACGGCATCGTCAGGTTCAGAGTGTACTTTTGCGGACTTCCAGCTGCCAGGCGTCAAGCTATACCCAGGCACGCGGGGACGGGCGGCCGATCGCCGGCGTCGGCAATATCGCTGCCGAGCCGCTGCGCCAGCAGTGCTTGACTTCCGCGAAGTGCGCCTGGCGAATTGACGAACTGCCACGGCGGTGTCCCCCATTGCCGCGCCCATCGCAGCGGGCGCCATGCGATCTGCCTTGCCCTGAGGTTCCAGGCGCCACGGTGAGTCACGCACCGATGCCTCGTCGTCCGGATGTCACCTGGTCGTCCCATTTCCTGTGGCGGCGGCGCTGCGCCCGATCCACCGGTTCACCTTCTGGTCGAGGATGGCCAGGGGCATGCTGCCGCTCAGCAGCACCTGGTCGTGGAACTTGCGGATGTCGAAGCGCGGCCCGAGCGCCCGTGACGCCTTGGCCCGCAGCGCCTCGATGTCGAGCTGCCCGATCTTGTAGGACAGGGCTTGACCGGGATAGGCCACGTAGCGCTCGACCTCGACGGCGGCCTGCTCGCGGGTCATCGACGAATGCGCCATCATCCACTCGATGCCCTGCTCCGTGCTCCAGCCCATGGCATGGATGCCGGTGTCGATCACCAGGCGGTTGGCGCGCAGGATCATGTCCGTGAGATAGCCATAGTATTGCCAGGGGTCGTCGTACAGGCCCAGTTCCTGGCCCAACGATTCGCAATACAGCGCCCAGCCCTCGCCATAGGCATTGAAGAAGCCGCGGCGCCGGAATGCCGGCAGTCCTTCGATCTCCTGGGCCAGGGAGGTCTGCAGGTGGTGGCCGGGCTCGGTCTCATGCAGCGTCGTCGCCATGACGATGAACTTGTCGGTGATGCCCGGCGCGTACGGATTGATCCACAGGATGCCGGGCCGCGAGCCATCCGCGGCAGCCGCCTGGTACTCGCCGTTGCCGCGGAAGACCTTGGCGGAGGCTTCCGGTATCGGGCGGATTTCCAGTTTCGCCTTCGGCATCGTGTCGAAGAGCTTCGGCAGGGTCGGCAGGATGCGTGCCAGTGCCGCCTGGTAGGCCGGTACCACCTCCTCGGGATCGTGGAAATGGAGCGCCTCGTCCGTGCGCACGTGCGCCAGGAATTGTGCCAGCGTGCCGTGGAAACCGACCGTCGCGAGCACGCCCTCCATCTCCTTCGTGATCTTGCGGACTTCCGCGAGACCCAGGGCGTGGATCTGCGCTGGCGTCATGTCCGTCGTGGTGTGGACCCTGATGTCGTACGCGTAGAGCGCGGCGCCACCCGGCAGCTTCCCCAATCCAGGCTGCGTACTGGTATGCGGAAGATACTCATCGTGCATGTACGTGTAGAGCCTGTGGTAGGCAGGCTCGATCACGTCGGCGATTTTCGCCGCATAGGCCTTGCCCAGGCGTTGCCGGTCTGCGGCCGGGATGGTGGCCGGGAATTTGGCGATCGGTTGCCAGAACACGGTTTTCTCAGGCGGCAGGCCGAAGTACTGCTGCAGTTGGGGCAGGACGCGCTCGACGACGATGCGCGGCAGCACCACGCCCTTCGCCACGCCCTCACGCATGCGCGCCACGGCATCGCCCGTCCAGCGCGCGTAATCATCCGCGAGCCGCAGCGCGTGGTCGTAGTCAGCCACCGTCTTGAAGGTGTAGGTGCCCGCTCCCGACTGGTTGAGCGCGAAGCGCATGTGCTGCCCGGTGAACTGGTTGATCGGCAACATGCGGGCCGTCGCGTAGACACCGGTGTCGTAGTAGGACAGCTTCTGCGCCAGTTCGTAGTGCAGCATCTCGTAGCTGATGCGGTCCTGCTCCGGGAGCGGTGCGGGGTCGAACTTCAGCAGCGCGGACTCGTAGCGTTTCAGCATCGCGGTCACGTCGCGCTGCCAGGAGTCTTCCAGGGTATCGCCGACCCGCGCCTGCAGGGCCGACCAGTCCCGCCAATAATCCGCGTACAGCGCGTCCAGTTGCTGCCGTTCGCTCGCTGCGGCGGCAACCGGCGCGCCCACGGCCGTGAGACTCGCAACCACGAGTACGGGCCCCAGCAATGCCGGCAGCAGGAAGACGCGGAACAAGTTCATCATGGGATCTCCTGTTGCTGCCTGGCGCAGTGAGGTGACAGCTCCGTCTGCAGGCCCAGGTCCGGGTCGGAGCCGCATGCACGACGTTCCCCACACCATTTGAGCCCGCCTGCCATTCCCATCTTGCCAGTTCCCGCCGTCGCCATGTTCGCCTCGCGGGTCACGGCTTGCCAGAAGGACTCCTGACGCCACTGGCCGCTCGCCTGGGATCAGTGGGTCGAGATCGTGGCCGGCACCTGCGCGAGGCCATGGCGCAGCAGCACCTGCCTGGCCTGCTGCCATTCCCCCGGCGGGAGTTCGAGCAATGGCGCCGCCCTGCCGCCGACCAGGGTGGCAATCGCCACGCCGTCGCGGTACAACAGTCGCGAGCCGGACAGTGCGGGCACCTTGTCGCCGGCCAGCACGGTGCCGACCAGGTTCAGCGGATCGCTGCCGCTGAGGCAGACCAGCTCGCCGTCGTCCGCGCGCGAGCGCGCCGAGCGCAGCGGCGCGATCGCCTCCGGCAGCGCGAACTGCTCGCCCACCAGGCCCTCGACGAAACGCCCGCCGCGAACCTCACCACGCGCCTCCAGCCGATGGTAGACACGCAGCAAGTCGCGCCACGGCGGCAGCCACGACGCCTCGCGCTCCAGCAGTTTCCAGAACACCACGCCGTAGCGCCGCAGCAGGGCGCGGGCGACATGCTCGACTGCTTCCGGGCCAGGCTTGCCGTCGCCCGGCGCGACGTTGCGCACCAGCGCCCAGCGTCCCGCGTCCTCGATGCCGGTGAACTGGTGGCGACGCACGCGCCGGTGCCGGCCGCCATCGCGCTTCGCCGCAGGCAACAGCAGCGCACGCAGCCCGGCAAAGCTGTCCGCGCTGATCCGGCCGGCGGCGACTAGTTCGCCCAAGGCGTCTTCCAGCTCGGCGCGCAGCAGACGGGTGGCGGACATCAATTCGTCGAAGAACAGCGCACCCTGCCCGCGCAAGGCATCGGCCACGGCCTGGGCCCGCGAGGACGGCGGCGCCTCCTGCTGGTCACCTGCGGAAACGGACATCCAGGTGGCCATGTCACGCCGCGGCAGCAGGACGATCGGTGTGCTGCGGACCGGGCCGCCGCCACCGCCGCCACCGGCACGCAGGCGGCTCCAGCCGATACGCCCGGCGCGGCAGAGCTCGTCCAGCCAGTGGATCGCATAGTCCCCGATGCGCGCCGGCAGCAGTTCGCTTTCCCAGGCGCCGGCTGCCGCCTCGTAGCCTTCCAGCTGCGCCAGCGTGGCCACCAGCGCGTCCGGTCCGCTGCGCCGGTTGGCCGCCGACACGTGTTGCCAGTCGAACAGGAAACGCATCAGCGCGCGCCGGCTGACCGGTTCGATCTCGCGGCGCAGCCGGCCGATGGTGTAACGGTGGATGCGTGCCAGCAGGTGCCGCTCGCACCATTCGATGTCGGCGGCGCCCGGGCTGAAGCGGCCCTGCATCACATGGCCTTCGGATTGCAGCCGCAGCAACGCCTGCTCCACCTCGCCGGCAGCAACGTCCATGGACTGCGCCAATGCGTCCACGCCGACCGGGCCGAGGCCGCCGAGGCGACGGCGCACCAGTTCCAGCAGCGCATCCTCGCGCGTCCAGGCCTGCGCGGCGTACCCGGCAGGCGGCGCGATCGGCGGCTGCATCGCGGCCGCGGGGCACAGTGCATGCCACACTGTCAACACCTCAGCCGCCGTCCACACAGGATGCCGTGACGCTTTGCTTGCGTCCTCTCCATGTGGTGGAAGCAGGTGCAACCGGGTCGCCCGGTGGGACTTCGCCAGCGCCTGCAACCATCCGCTCCAACCTGGATGGGCGTCGACTTCCGCCGTAGTGACGAAACCCAGCGAGGTCAGCGCCTCATGCATCTCGTCGGTGTCGCGCACCCTTGGCCAGGCTTCGTCGCGTACCGCGGTGATGGCCTCCGGATCGAGCCTGCCCAGGTCGTCGGCACCGTCGGTTCCGTTCCACTGGCGGGACTGCACGGCGTGGGTGCGGCGCTCTTCCAGCGGTGCGTCGTCAAGGAAGGCATAGGGGGCGGCGTTCAGCACTTCGGCGGCGAGCGGACTGGGCGCGGTGAGGTCGCGCGCGACGATGTCGATTTCGCCCGCCTCCAGTCTGCGCAGGATCGCCAGCAGGCCTTCCAGATCCATGGCCTCGTGCAGGCAGTCGTGCATGGTCTGCTTGACCAGCGGGTGATCCGGCACCTCGCGTTCGCCCACGATGTTCTCCAGGCAGGCGACCTGGTCGGGGAACACCGCGGCAAGCAGGTCCTCGCTCTTCATGCGCTGCAGTGGCGGTGGCGTTTTCCTGCCGCCGGTGAAGCGTGGTAGCGCCAGTGCGGTGACCGCGTTCCAGCGCCAGCGCGCGGGAAACAGCGGCGCGTCGAGCAGGGCCTGTACCAGCACGTGCTCGGCGCTGTTGGAGTGCAGGTAGTGCGCAACTTCCTCCAGCGGGAAGCTGTGGCTGGTGGACAGCGACAGCACGATGGCGTCCTCGGTGGCCGCCGCCTGCAGCTCGAAATTGAACTGGCGGCAGAAACGTTTGCGCAGCGCCAGTCCCCAGGCACGGTTGATGCGGCTGCCCCAGGGCACGTGAAGCACCAGCTGGGTACCACCGGATTCGTCGAAGAAGCGTTCCAGCACCAGGGTATGCTGGCTCGGCAGCACGCCAAGGACTGCCTTGGCGCGTGCCAGGTAGTCGACGAGTTGGCGCGCTGCAGGTTCGGCCAGGCCGAGCTCCCTGCGCAGCCACGCCATCGCACGGTCCGTGCCCCCCTCTCCCTCCGGCGCGGGGTCAAGCAGAAAGGACATGGTTTCGCGCAGGCGCGACACGGCGTAGGACAGCTCGTCGCTGCGGCCGGGCGCCTCGCCCAGCCAGAATGGGATGCTGGGCGGCGCGCCGCGCGCATCCTCCACGCGCAGGCGATCGCGTTCGATGCGCTGGATGCGGTAGCTGGCGTTGCCGAGCTGGAAGATGTCGCCGGCCATGCTCTCGACCGCGAAGTCCTCGTTCACTGTGCCGACGATGATCGCCTGCGGTTCCAGCACCACCTTGTAGTCGGCGGTGTCGGGGATGGTGCCGCCGGAGGTCAGCGCGGTGAGCCGGGCGCTGCGTCGCGGCCGCAGCCGGCGGTTCACCGCATCACGGTGGATGTACGCCGCGCGCGGCCCCTGGCGGGTGGTGAAACCCTCGGCCAGCATGCGCACGACCGCGTCGAACTCGCTGCGCGACAGGTCGCGGTACGGCCAGGCGCGGCAAACCAGTGCGTACAGCGCATCCTCGCTCCACTCCGCGCAGGCGACCTCGGCCACGATCTGCTGGGCCAGCACGTCCAGCGGCTGCGGCGGCACGATCAGGGCATCCAGCTCGCCGCGACGCACGCAATCGAGCAACGCGGTGCATTCGAGCAGGTCGTCGCGCGTGGTCGGGAACAGCCGCGCCTTTGGCGTGCCATCGATACTGTGGCCGGAACGGCCGGCACGCTGCAGGAACGCGGCGATCGAACATGGTGAACCGAGCTGGCAGACCAGGTCCACCTCGCCGATGTCGATGCCGAGTTCCAGCGAGGCGGTCGCCACCAGCACCTTGAGCGCACCGCGCTTCAGCCGCTGCTCGGCGTCCAGGCGCAATTCCTTGGCCAGGCTGCCGTGGTGCGCGGCCACCACGTCCTTGCCCTGGCGCTCGGACAGATGGCGCGCCGCGCGCTCGGCCATGCGCCGCGTGTTGACGAAGATCAGGGTGGTACGGTGCTCCTGTACCAGCTGGGCCAGCCGGTCGTAGACCAGCTCCCAGCTGTCGTTCGACATCACCGCCTGCAGCGGCACCGGCGGCACCTCGATGGCGAGGTCGCGAGGTCGCGAGTGACCGACGTTGATGATGGTGGCGTCGGTTCCCGCGCCGTTGTTCTTGGTCCCCTGCGACAAAACGGCCGTGTCGGCATTCCCGCGAAGGTGGGAGGCGTTTTTCGCCAGCGGATGCTGGCCATCCATTTCGACTTCCGCGAAGGCTGCATCTGGATTCCCGCTTTCACGGGATTGATGGTGGGCAGCGCCGACCAGGAAATCGGCGACCGTGTCGATGGGCTTCTGCGTCGCCGACAGCCCGATCCGCAGCAGGCGCCGCCGGCACAGCGATTCAAGCCGCTCCAGTGACAGCGCCAGGTGCGAGCCGCGTTTGCTACCGGCGATGGCGTGGATCTCGTCGACGATGACCGTGCGCGTGCCGCCCAGCATCTCACGGCCCGACGCCGAGCCCAGCAGCACGTACAGCGATTCGGGCGTGGTCACCAGGATGTGGGCCGGCTGTCTGCGCAGCGCGCTGCGCTCGGCCTGCGGTGTGTCACCGCTGCGCACCGCGGTGCGGATGGCAACGTCGGGCAGGCCAAGCCTCACCAGTTCCGCACGGATGCCCTCCAACGGCTCCTCCAGGTTGACCTGGATGTCGTTGGACAGCGCCTTGAGCGGCGAGACGTAGACCACGCTGGTGGTATCCGCCAGCATTCCGCCGTGGGCCACGCCCTCGCGCACCAGCGCGTCGATCGCGGCGAGGAACGCGGTGAGCGTCTTGCCAGAGCCGGTGGGCGCCGCCACCAGCGTGTGTTGACCGGAGCGGATGGCCGGCCAAGCCGCAGCCTGCGCCGCGGTGGGCGCGGCGAAGCGCTGCCGGAACCAGCCGGCCACGGCCGGATGGAACGCATCGAGCGGGCTGGGGTTCACGACCACAGGCACACGCCAGCGACGGAGGAGCGGTTCATTGGAACATAGATGGGGGCGAACCGCCGGACTCTCCAATCGGCATCGGGCATGCACCGCCATGATGGGCCGGTGCGGGTCGAGGCGGCGTGGCCTGGTTGTCGGCTGCCGGAACAAGCCTGAACGTATACATCCGGGCCAGGACAAACTGCGGAACCGGTGGGACAAAAAAGTCCTGGCGCCCGGACGACACACGCGGCCGACGCGGGCGACCCGTCAGCGCACCGGCCGGCAGGACAAAGAACTCCGCGCGTGCTTCCGGACCCTGGAGAGAAATACGCCGGAACGCGGGCCTTCGCGCGCGCGCCGCATGGCATCGATATTGCCTCTTCCTGGCATGAACGGCGTCGAGCCTGCTGCGTATGAAGCGGAATCCGACTTTGCGCTGGCACGACGCCTGGCTGCGTATGTTCGCGCCAACCCGAGGGCGGGCGACACCAGCGAAGGCATTACCCAATGGTGGCTGGGCCTTCCGGCTACAACAGGCAATCAGGTACAGCGCGCACTTGCATCCCTGCAGGCTGCCGGACTGATCGAAGCCGTGGGTGCGCTCGATGGCCATGTGCGCTACCGGCGGCCCGCGCTGGACGCACAGGCCGACGCCGAGCTCGACTGCTTCATCGCCACATCGGTCGCACCAGGCACGGAACGCTAGCGCTTTCCAGCCCCATCGCCCTCGGGCACGAGGTTCCTCCGAGCACGACACCCACCCCCAATCCCGCCCCCAACGTCAGCAAGGTAACCATCATGGCGACGTCTCCCACCTATCCTGGTGTGTATATAGAGGAGCTGCAGAGTTCCTCGCATCCGATCACCGGCGTGCCGACTTCCATCGCGGCATTTGTCGGCTACACCAAGAGCGGCATCGACAACCGCGCGCAGGAGATCTTCAGTTTCGGCGACTTCGAGCGCCTTTACGGCGGCCTGGCCGCCAACAGTGAGCTGGGCTACGCGGTACAGCAGTTCTTCCAGAACGGCGGGGCCCAGGCCTTCGTCGTGCGCACGCCCGGGACCTCGGCTGGCGCCAACGCCGCCAACGTGGTCTTCCAGAACCTGACGTTCAAGGCCTTGAGCAGCGGGACGGCGGCAAACGGAACGTTGCTGGTGGACATCGACTACGTCGGCCTGAACCCGGGCGGCGCGGGCGGCGACCCGAAGACCTTCAATCTGACCGTCACCGATCTCGCCGGGGGAACGACCGAATACTTCCCCTCGGTCACCTACGACAACACGAAGAGCAACTGGGTGCAGTCAGTGCTCAACGACCCGGACAATGGCTCGCAGCTGGTCAGCATGGCAACACCAACGGCCGCCCAGCTGACCGCGCTCTCAGCCATGGCCAATATCGCCCAGACCGGGCTCACCGGCACCGCGGTGACGCCCTATGCCATCGCCGCTGCGGTCTGCGGCACGACGACGGTGACTGGCACGGTGGCGATCGTCGCCGGCAGTGCAGAGGTCATCGGCACCGGCACCGCGTTCACCAGCGAACTCAAGTTCGGGCAGTGGATCACATTCGGCTCGGACGCGTCGAACACGCCTTATCGCATCTTGGCGATTGGCTCGGACACGGGCCTCACGCTCACCCAGAATTACGCGGGCGCCGCCGCACCTGCCTCGACCCTGGTCGTGGCCAAGGGCACCGCAACCCAGGACTACGGCCTGGTCCTGGGCACGGCCAAGCCGGCGACCATGCCTGCCGGCCTGCCCCTCACGGTGAAGATCATCGCCAAGAACAGCATGTTGCCCATGACCCTCGGCGGCCTGGCCACGCAGATCCAGCAGGCCATCAACGCCGCGCTGGCCGTGGCCATGCCCGGGGCGACGGTACAGGTCGGCGTGACGCCCTTGCCAGCGACCCCGGCGACCCAGGCCCTGCGCATCAATGCCCTGCTGCCAGGCAACCCCGATGCGGTGATCTCGATCGGCGACCCGGCGGCGGCGACCGGCCTGACCGCGGGCGCGGCCACCCTGGGCCTCGGTGGCGCGGCCAACGCGGCGCACTATGCGCTCGGCACCGGCAACGCCGGCTGGGGCCAGCAGACGACATCGGCCAAGGGCGCGGATGGCGGCTTGCCGGCGACGGCAGACCTCATCGGCGACCAGGCCGCATTCTCGGGCATCTACGCCCTGCTCAAGGTGGACCTGTTCAACCTGCTGTGCATCCCCGATGCCACGCGCGCCAACGCCGCCGACCCCACGGCCCTGGACCCGAGCGTCAACGCCAATGCGATCTACAGCGCGGCGATCGCACTGTGCGACCAACGCCGCGCCTTCCTGCTGCTCGACTCCCCACCGAACGTCACCAGCGTGGCCGGCGCTGTGGATTGGAAATCCGGCCAGCTGGCCGTGGTCGACCCCAACGGCGCGGCGTTCTTCCCCAGGCTGCGCCTGGCCGACCCGCTGAACAAATACCAGCTGCGCACCTTTGCCCCCTGCGGCGTGGTGGCCGGCGTATATGCCACCACCGACGGCAGCCGCGGCGTATGGAAGGCGCCGGCCGGCACCGGCGCCGTACTGAACGGGGTACAGAGCATGGGCTACAAGCTCAGCGACGCGGAGAACGGCGTACTCAATCCGCTCGGGCTCAACTGCTTCCGCACCTTTCCCGTGTACGGGCCGGTGCTGTGGGGCGCGCGCACCCTGGTGGGCGCCGACGCCATGACCAACCAGTGGAAATACGTGCCGGTGCGGCGCACCGCGCTGTTCATCGAGGAGAGCCTGTACCGCGGCACGCAATGGGTGGTGTTCGAGCCCAACGACGAGCCGCTGTGGGCCTCGATCCGCCTGAACGTGGGCGCGTTCATGCAGAACCTGTTCCTCAAGGGCGCGTTCCAGGGCAGCACGCCGACCCAGGCGTACTTCGTCAAGTGCGACAGCGAGACGACCACGCAGACCGACATCGACAACGGCATCGTCAACATCCTGGTCGGCTTCGCGCCGTTGAAACCGGCCGAATTCGTGGTGATCCAGATCGAGCAGATCACCGCACAGGCAAGCTGAGCGCCCTTCCCCGCTGCCCATGCCCGCTACGGGCGGAGATCAACCATGGCCGAGTTCACCGTCAATCCCCAGCGCTTCGATCCCTACAAGAACTTCAACTTCCGGCTGAAATGGGACGGGCGCTACGTCGCCGGCATAAGCAAGGTGTCGGCACTCAAGCGCACCACGGAGGTGGTCAAGCACCGCGAGGGTGGCGACCCAAGCACCAGCCGCAAATCGCCGGGACGCAGCGAGTTCGAGGCCTTGACGCTGGAGCGCGGCGTCACCCACGACACCGAGTTCGAGGCCTGGGCGGCCAAGGTCTGGCAGATCGGTGCCACCCTGGGCAGCGAGGTCTCGCTGAAGGACTTCCGCAAGGACGTCATTCTCGATTTCTACAACGAGGCCGGCCAACTGGCGATCAGCTACAAGATCTACCGCGCCTGGGTTTCGGAATACCAGGCCCTGCCCGACCTCGACGCCAACGCCAACGCCGTGGCGATCCAGCACATCAAGCTCGAGAACGAGGGTTGGGAACGTGATACCGCGGTCACCGAACCCACCGAACCAAGCCTGAGCCCGAGGGTGGCCTGATGAGCCCACGGCCGCCCATGCACGCGCTGACGGGCGAGTGCCTGCTGGCCGCCTGCGAGCAGGCGCAGGGCGAACACCCGCTGCTGCGGCCCCTGACCCTGCTGGCGGCAGCCATGCCAACGCATGATCGCCAGGCGCTGCTGGAGCTGCCGCTGGGCGCGCGCGACCGCCTGCTGCTGGAGCTGCGCCGGCTGAGTTTCGGACCAACCCTGCGCGGCTACGCCAGTTGCCCGCAATGTGGCACGGGCATGGAGTTCGGGCTGGAGGTCGCGGAGGCGCTGCAGACCATCGCCGCGACGGACCAGCCCACATCCGTCGGCTGGCACGAGGCCGGCATGGACCTGCAGTTGCGCCAGGCCACCACCGCCGACCTGCTGGCCTGCGCGCGGACGCCAATGCCCGCGCAGGCCGTACGCAGCCTGCTGGCCCGATGCCTCGGCGTATCCGCGTCATCCGTCGACACCGACCAGCGCGTCGATCTGCCATCGGTGCGTGCGCACTTCGATCGCCTGCACGCGGACAGCGAATGGCGCTGCGTGCTGCGTTGCCCGCAGTGCACCCATGAAGACATCTGGAATCTCGACATCGGCGACTTCATCTGGATCGAGGCGCGGCATGCCGCACGCCGCCTGCTGACCGACATCCACACCCTGGCCATGCACTACGGCTGGAGCGAGCCGGCCATTGCCGCGCTCAGCCAGCAACGCCGCGACGCCTACCTGGAGTTGCTGGGCGCATGAACACCCCACTGCAACGCCTGGTCGATCGCGCGCGGGGCGGGCCGGTGGGGCCGGCCCTGCATATCGAACCCCTGCTCGGGACCTCGCACACCATACCGGCCGGCGTGGCGCACGACTCGCCGGAGGTCGAAGTCGAAATCGGGGCTGAAGTCGATTCGCCGGTCGGCCAGTCTGCGGCCTCGCCACCATCCACGCCCCGGCCCGTCCGGCGACCGGCAGCGGCCCTGGGTTCGGCAGCTGCCAGCCGCCAGGCCGACCCGCCGGGCACCGTGCCCTCGTCGCCCGACATGCCGCTGGCCACCAAACCCGCTGCGACCGGCAATGACGGGAAGGAAACGACGACGCCTACACGCAGCCGGCCCGTTGCCGCCGTGGAGGCGGTGCGTGGACAGGAAGCGCGTCACGTCACCGACACGGCACGACTATCCGCACCCGCACGGCCGGGATACGCGCCGCACGCGCTGCCCAGGCGCGTGCCATCTGGGTCGGCGGCTATGCCGCACGTGCCGGTCGCAGCAGGCCAGCCGCAGCAGGCCCCGCTGGCGCCCATCGAGGCGGCTCCAGGCATCACCATCGCCATCGGCCGCATCGAGGTGCGCAACACCCCCACCCCTGTCCCGGCTGGATCGCCGCACCGGCCATTCAAGCCGGGCCTGAGCCTCGACGCCTTCCTCCGGCGCGGCAAGGGTGACGGCTGGTGAGCAACTATCTCGCCGTCGGTGGCGTCAGTGCGGTGCTGCGCTCGCTGCTCACCAGTGCGCTCACCAATGGCGGACCAACTTCCATCCTGGGCAGCCTGCCCGGGATCACCGCGACCTCACCCGACCTGGTCCCGGTCGGTCCGGACGAGCAGGCGCGCGTGAACATCTTCATGTACTACGCCAGCTACAACCCAGCCCTGCGCAACATGGGCCTGCCTTCGCGCAATGCGCACGGCGTACCGATCGGCAACCCGCCGCTGGCGCTGAACCTGCACTACCTGGTCACCGCCTATGGCAACAACCAGTTCGACCCGGAAATCCTCCTGGGCTGGGCCATGACGGTCTTGCACGACACCCCGGTGGTGTCGCGCGAAACCATTGCCGATGCGCTCGACGACCTGCTGCACAACCCGGTGACGCCCGAAGGAACCCTGATCAACGGCAGCATGCTGGCCGATCAGATCGAGCACATCCGCATCACCCCGGAAACGCTGAGCACCGAGGAAATCTACCGCCTGTGGACGGCGTTCCAGACCAATTACCGGCCCACCACCTCGTACCAGATATCGGTCGCGGTCATCCAGGGGACCAGGCAGTACGCAGCCAACCCGCCGGTCCAGCGGCGCTCGGTCCTAGTACTGCCGATGCAGTCGCCAGTGATCGACAGCGTCACACCCAATCCGATCGCTGCCGGCGCCATGCTGACGGTGCAAGGCAGGAATTTCCTTGGCGATGCGCCGGGCAGCACCCTGGTGTCCTTCGATGGCGCGCCGGGTATCGCGCCGGCCAGCGTGCAGGACAAGGCCTTGCGTGTGGTGCTGCCAACCAGCCTCCTGGCCGGTACCCGCTCGCTGCGGGTGCAGACCACGGTGACCTATGCCACGTCGACGACACCTCATCCAGGATTCAGCTCCGGCCCCATGCCATTCCAGCTGGTGCCGACCATCACCGGGGTCTCGCCCATACCGGTGCCCCCCGGAAGCGAGGTCTCGGTCACCCTGGCGCCGGACGTGGGCAGCATGCAGCAGGCCGTGCTCTACATCGGTGACACTGCCATCCCGATCGACCAGCGCCCGAGCAGCGGACCGGCCACGTCAGGCACCCTGGCCTTCCCCGTCCCCGGCGATCTGGCTACCGGCGCCTATCCGCTGCGGATCGAGATCGACGGCGCGCAAAGCAAGCTGACCCTGGACGACACGACAGGAAGTCCGACTTATGGCCAGTGGCTGCCGCAGTTGCAGGTGGGCCCATGAGCGGCGGCGGCGAAACCCTGGTGCAGGCACTGGGTCGCGTGCATGCCCGGCTGCTGGCAGCCGCTGGCGACGGAACGAATCCGTCGCGCCCGGCGCCGGCGCCGCGTCTGGTCGATGAGGTGGCCGCCAGCGACACGTTGCAGCAATTGCAAGTCCTGTTTGCCCTCAGCGATTTCGAACGGGACCTGCTCGTGCTGTGCCTCGGCACGGCCGTCGAGGAACGGTTCCAGGCCGCGTGTGCCACCTTGCACGGCGAAGCCCGGGCGACCTGGCCCACGTTCGGGCTGGCCCTGGCGGTGCTGGAACAACCGCACTGGAGTGCGATCAGCCGCGCGCGTCCGCTGCGCTACTGGAACCTGCTGGACCTGCAGGGCTCGGCCTGCACCCAGGCGCCACTGCTTCATGCGCCGTTGCAGATCGATGAGCGCGTCATGCAGTTCCTGCTCGGCGTGCCCACCATGGATGCACGGCTCGAAGCCATGGTGCACGTGCTGCCGGACACCGTATCGGCGTGGCATGCCGACAATGCGCCAGTCAACGCGCTGCTGGAGCAGGGCTTTCGGCACTGGGCCGGGGAGGACAATTCGAGCCAGCCAATCCTGATTTGCGGTGAGCGCGGCGCCTCGTGCGTGGCGGCCTACGCCGCACTGTGCCGGCGTGCCCGGCTCACACCCTACGTGCTCGATGCAGTCGACCTGCCCTCCACGCCGGAATGCCGCCAGCTGCTCGCCCGGCTGTGGACGCGGGAATCGGCGCTGCAGGGCGCCGCACTGCTGATTCGTGGTACGGGCAACGAGCACGCGGCGGCCTTGTCGGCATGGCTGGCCCGGATCCAGGCGCCGGTGGCCGTCGAGGCAGCCGTCGGCTCGCCGGCCGCGCAGTTGTCCGGGTTGCGCCTGGAGGTTCCGGGCTTGTCGGCCGAAGAGCGCAGGCAGGCGTGGGTCGGCCAGTTGGGCGAGGTATCGAAACAGCTCAATGGCACGCTGGAGCGACTCGTCGACTATTTCCACTTCGATGTGTCGTCCATCCAGGCGGCCGCGTCCAGCACCCTGGGAGCGCTGTCGACATCAGGCGGGCAGGTCGCCGGGGCTGCATGGCGGGCATGTCGGCAGCAGGCCCGACGTGCGCTGGACAGCCTGGCCCGGCGCATCGAACCGCGCGCCGACTGGTCCGAACTGGTGCTGCCCGAGGCGCAGACCGAAACCCTGCGGCAGGTCGCCATCCACCTGCGGCAGCGGGCGGTGGTCGACCAGCAATGGGGATTTGCCGAGCGCTACAGCCTGGGTCATGGCCTGAGCGCGCTGTTCACCGGCGGCAGTGGCACCGGCAAGACCATGGCCGCGGAGATCCTGGCGCGCGAACTGGATCTCGACCTGTACCAGATCGACCTGGCCGGCCTGGTCAGCAAGTACATCGGCGAGACCGAGAAGAACCTGCGGCGGGTGTTCGACGCGGCCGAGGAGAGTGGCGCCATCCTGCTGTTCGACGAATGCGACGCGCTGTTCGGCAAGCGCAGCGAGGTGCGCGACAGCCACGACCGCTACGCCAATCTGGAGGTCAGCTACCTGTTGCAGCGCATGGACAGCTATCGCGGGGTGGCAATCCTCACCACCAACATGCGCCACGCGCTGGATTCCGCGTTCGTGCGCCGCATCCGCTTCATCGTCCAGTTCCCGTTCCCGGACGAGGCGTCGCGGGCGCGCATCTGGGCCGGGATCTTCCCGCCGCGCGCGCCGCTGCAGGCGCTGGATTTCGCGCAGCTGGCCCGGCTCAACGTCAGCGGCGGCGTCATCCGCAACATCGCCACCCATGCGGCCTTCCTCGCCGCCGAGCAGGGCCAGCCGATCCAGCCCTGTCATGTGCTGGCCGCCTCGCGGATCGAGTACGCGAAAATGGACAAGTCCCTGACCGCGGCCGAAACCAGGGGCTGGGCATGAGCCGCCTGCACCGCCCCGGCAACCGACCCCGGAACCCGACGCGCACGGAGCCGGCACACATGGCCGCGCGCCCGGACGTCCATATCGGCATCCGCGAGTTGAGCCTGCAGGGATTCAGCCCGGCGGAGCGGCAACGCTTTGCGCAGGCCTTGTCGGAGGCGCTCGCGCAGCAGGCAGCCGCAAGGCAGGACTGGGCGGCGTGGTCCGTGCAGGAGCCGCACCCGTTGCTGACGCTGCAGGTCCGCGCGGGTGGCACTGCGGAGGACTCGGCACGCCTGCTGGCCCGTGAGTTGTTTGCCTGCCTGGCGCCGAAGCATGCGGAGCGTGGGCATGGCTAACGTGTCGCCACTGCTGCGCAAGGGCGCGATCCTGAGCCTCGACCCGACCCTGGGCGTGCCCCTGGGGAAGATCATGCTGCAGTACAACCCGGATTCGATCACCCGCTCGCTCAAGCCGCAGGCGGTCGGCGACGAACCGGACCGCAGCGAGATCCTGCGCCTGAAGGGGCCGCCGATCGAGACCATCCACTGCGAGATCGAGATCGACGCGAGCGACCAGCTGGCGGCGAGCGACGGCACGGCGCTGGCCGTCGGCATCCAGCCGCAACTGTCGATGCTGGAGCTCCTGCTCTACCCGGCCAGCGCGACCCTGATCGCCAACGAGGTGCTGTCCCTGATCGGCACCATCGAGATCCTGCCCATGGAATCGGCGCTGACCGTGTTTGCCTGGAGCAGCAAACGGGTCACGCCGGTGCGCATCACGGAAATGGAGATCAGCGAGCAGGCCTTCGATCCCCAGCTCAATCCGATCCGCGCCAAGGTCAGCCTCGGCCTGCGCGTATTGAGCGTGAACGACGTCGGCTTCCTGACCCCGGCCGGGGCCCTGTACCTGGTCTACCAGACCAGCAAGGAAGCCATGGCGCAGATGAGCTGAGGACGCGACGATGGACCAGGCACTTGCCTCCATGATCACTGCAACCGCCGGCACCGGCGCGCCGACCCTGCCCTCGAGCCGGTACTGCGGAACGCCAACCCTGCCGTGGACCCTGGCCGACGGTACCGAAGTGATGTACCTGGCCCGGCGCATCCTGCCGCAGCCCGGCATCTACCAGGCCGTGCAGCGCTACGTCGTGGTGGAAGGCGACCGCCTGGACAACCTCGCGGCGCGGTTCCTGGGTGACCCGCTGCTGTACTGGATGATCTGCGACGCCAACAACTGCACCGATCCGGATGCGCTCACCGCCGAGGTGGGGCGCAGCATCGTGATGCCCCTGTCCTCCGGGGTCCCGGCCGGAGCACGCCATGGCTAGCCCGCTGTACCTCACCCTGATGGCGGGGCCGGGCGTGGCGGTGCCGGTACCGAAGCCGCTGGTCGACGCCCTGGTCTCGGCCGAGGTCACCGAGTCGGCCACCGGACGCAGCGGCTTCCAGCTGACATTCACCCTGGCCGACAACTCCATCCTGCAGACCTTTTTCCTGCTGGCCGCGAGCTCGCCGATCCCGCTGCTGCGCGTTGTGCTGATGGCCAACTTCGGCGGACTGCCGCAGGTCGTGATCGACGGCATCGCCATGCATCACCAAGTGGTCCCCGACGCCATGCAGGGCTCGTCCAGGCTGGTGGTCACCGGCGAAGACCTGTGCGCCCTGATGGACCTGGTCGATTTCTCCGGCCTGCCCTACCCGGGCATGAGCCCGGACGTGCGGGTCCTGGTCATCCTGGCCAAGTACGCCGCCTTTGGCGTCGTGCCCAACGTCATCCCCATGCTCATCCCGGAGGTGGACGTCCCGGTGATCAGGACGCCCACGCAGAAAAGCACGGATTTCTCTTATGTGCAGGACCTGGCCAAGGACTGCGGCTACGTCTTCTACATGGTGCCGGGCCCGATGCCCGGCACGAGTCAGGCCTATTGGGGGCCGCAGGTGCGCATCGGTGCACCGCAGCCCTGCCTGAACGTGAACCTGGATGCCTGGACCAACGTGGAACGCCTGAACTTGCAGTACGAGCCAAAGAACTCCGTGCTGCCGATCGTGTATTCCCAGGACCAGACCACCAAGGCGGTGTTTCCCATCCCGATCCCGCCGGTGACGCCGTTCAACCCGCCGCTGGGACTGGCCGTGCCGCCGCCGCAAAAGGTGGAGCAGATGAAGGACACCGCGAAGCTGCCCATCGGCCAGGCGCTGATGCAGGGCATGGCCCGCGCCGTGCAGTCTGCGGACGTGGTCACCGCCAGGGGCACGCTGGACGTCCTGCGCTACGGCTCGATCCTGCGCTCGCGCAGCCTGGTCGGCATGCGCGGCGCGGGACTTGCCTTCGACGGCATGTATTTCGTGGACAGCACCACCCATCACCTGAAGCCCGGGGAATACAAGCAGGACTTCGTGCTCAAGCGCAACGCGCTCGTTGCCAATACCCCGGTCGTCCCATCGTTCCCCTATTGAGGCAGGCTGAAAAATCTCATGGCCACGTATTTCGGCAAGTACCGCGGCACCGTGTTGAACAACATCGATCCGATGCAGATGGGTCGCCTTATGGTGCAGGTGCCGGACGTCTCCAACGTGCTGCCCTCGACCTGGGCCATGCCGTGTCTGCCGTTTGCCGGGATCCAGTCGGGCATGTATGTCGTGCCGGCTATCGGCTCGGGTGTGTGGATCGAATTCGAGCAGGGCAATCCGGACTATCCCATCTGGGTGGGTGGCTTCTGGGGCTCGGCAGCGGAGCTTCCCGCACTGGCCCTGGCCGGTCCGCCAGGACTGCAGCAGGTGGTGGTGCAGACCACGATGCAGAACAGTCTGATGATCAGCGACGTACCTGGCCCGACCGGCGGCATCCTGCTCAAGTCGGCGACCGGCGCGATGATCTCCATCACCGACGTCGGCATCACCATCAGCAACGGCCAGGGCGCCAGCATCACCATGGTCGGCCCTGCGGTCAGCATCAACGCTGGCGCACTGGAGGTGGTCTGATGGCCGGCCTGCTGGTCCAGCAGGGCGCGACGGTGCTGTGCACCCACGGTGCACCGGCCATGCCGACGGCGCCGAACCCGCGCGTGCTGCTGTCCGGCGCGCCGGCCTGCAACCTGCCGGTTCCCTGGGTGGTCACCGGCTGCCCGGCACCGTCGGCGTCGATGCCGCCGTGCATCAGCGCCACCTGGACGCTGGGTACGCTGCGCGTGACCTCGCTCGGCCAGCCGCTGGTGGTGCAATCGGGCATGGCGATCTGCGCGCCCAGCGGATTACCCCTGATGGTCGTGCTCACCCAGCCCCGGGTCAGCGCGACGTGAGGCCGCCATGAATCTCGCCTTCCCCTTCCATTTCGACATGAGCGGCCACACCGCGGCGACCGATGCGCCCAGCCATATTCTGGACATGATCGAACAGATCCTGTTCACCTCGCCGGGCGAGCGGGTCAACCGGCCGGGCTTCGGCAGCGGCACGGCCCAGCTGGTCTTTGCCCCGAACAGCGACGTCCTGGCCACCGCGCAGCAGAACGTGATCCAGGCCAGCCTGCAGATGTGGCTTGCGGACCTGATCCGCGTGCAGTCGGTTGCCGTGGTGGCCGTGGACGCGACGCTGCAGATCACCGTGGTCTACGTGGTGTTGCAGACGCAGGAACAGCAGACCGGACACTTCGTCTACGGCGCCGCGGGCGCGGGAGCCGGCACATGATCTTCTTCTGCGCACAGAAGAACCGCCGCGACCGCGTGCTGCGCAGCGCCACGCTGAACGGCATCGACTACCTGGAAGTCCTTGCCGAGCATCCGGGCTGCGGCAAGCAATTGGCGGTGACCTTCCTCAAGGACGCGCGCAGCCTGCAGCTCTCTGTCGACAACGTCCGCATCAGTGGCGACGCCCCGCTGCAGGTGACCGGGGTGCAGGCCGCCACCGCCGACGAACCACTGCTGGTCACCATCGCGCTCGACCGGACCGGGGATTTCTCGACGTATACCTTTTCCCTGGTCGACACGGCCGATGACCTGAATCCACCGCCGGGCATCGACCCGGCGCTGGCCAGCGTGGACTTCTCGTTCAAGGCCAGCTGCCCCTCGCCGGTGGATTGCCGGGTCCGGCCGTGCTGCCCCTCGCCTCCGGTCGCCCCGCCGGACATCAACTATCTGGCCAAGGACTATCCGGGCTTCCTGCAGGTGATGCGTGACCGGCTCGCCGTGCTGGCGCCAGGCTGGGCCGAGGCCCACGCCGCCGACGTGGGCGTGGCAATCATCGAGGCGCTCGCCTACGCCGCCGACCATCTCAGTTACCAGCAGGACGCGGTGAGTACAGAGGCCTACATCGGCACCGCACGCAGCCGCATCTCCCTGCGCCGGCATGCCCGCCTGGTCGACTACGCGGTCGGCGAAGGCTGCAACGCACGCGCCTGGATCCACCTCGAGACCCTGGTCGACGATCTGCCCGTGCCCCCGGGCACGCTATTTTACGTGCGGATCCCCGGTGAGGCGAGCGTGGTCGACCCGCTGGACCTGGCCCACGCCGCCGCGCTCCGGGGCAGCACGCAGCCGATCTTCAGCAGCCTGGACGCTGGCCGGCTCCACCTGGAGCAGAACACGATCCGTTTCTACACCTGGGGCGACGCCGACTGCTGTCTCCCCGCCGGCGCGACGCAGGTCGCCCTGGTCGGCACCCTGGATACGCTGGCCATCGGCTGCGTGCTGGTCTTCGAGGAGGCACTCGGCCCGCAGACCGGCAACCCGGCCGATGCCAATCCAGCCCACCGCTGGGCCGTGCGCCTGACCAGTGTGCGCACCACGGACGGCGCCGGCAATGTCCTGTCCGACCCGCTCGACGGTCAGCCGATCACCGAGGTCTGCTGGTCGCCCGGCGACGCGCTGCCGTTCCCGCTGTGCATATCCTCCACGATCGAGGGCAGCGACGGGCCGGTGCAGGTGTCCGACGTCAGCGTCGCCCACGGCAACATCGTCCCCGTCGACCATGGCGTGTCGGTGGCGGACGAGGACCTCGGCCGCGTACCTGCGTTGGCACCCGCCCCGCAGGTCCAGGCCAGTTGCGACTGCGACACCGCCACGGTCGCCGCTGCCGCCGCGCTACCGGCACATGCCCGCTATTACCCCGAACTCGCACAGGCGCCGCTGACGTTCGCTTCGGATTACGACGCCAGCGCGCCGGCCTCGGCCTTCGCGAGCGGTGGCACCACCGACGCCAAGGCGCAGATCGAGCTCGTCAGCGACGACGGGCGCCAATGGAGCGCTACCGAAGACCTGCTGGGCGGCGAGCCCGACAGCCAGCTCTTCATCCCCGAGATTGAATACGACGGATCGGTGTTCCTGCGCTTCGGCGACGGCAGGTACGGCGAATCGCCCGACCCCGGCCTGCGCTTCAGCGCGAGCTACCGCATCGGCAACGGCAGTGCGGGCAATGTCGGCCACGACACCATCGTGCACATGATCGGCAATCCGCAGCAGATCCGCAGCGTGCGCAACCCGCTGGCCGCCGCCGGTGGCACGGACGCCGAGGGTATGGAGCACATCCGCCAGTACGCGCCGTTCGCGTTCCAGACCCAGGAACGCTGCGTCACCGAGGACGACTACGGCACGATGACGGCCACCTTCCCCGGCGTGGCGCAGGCGCGCGGCACGCTGCGCTGGACCGGCAGCTGGTACAGCGCCTTCGTCTCGGTCGACCCGGTCGGGATGCTCGACTCCGACTTGTTGCGGGATATCCTGCGCCGGCTCGGCATGTTGCGCATGCTCGGTGTCGACCTGGCGGTCGAGGCGGCTCACGTGGTCGGGCTGAACATCGTCATGCGCATCTGCGTCGCCGCCGACCATTTCCGCGGCGACGTGTACGCCAACCTGACCAGGTTGTTCATCACCGGCGACCAGTGCAACGGGCAACGCGGCCTGCTCGACGCGGGGAATTTCGCCTACGGCGAAACTGTCTACGCCAGTCCGCTGATCGCGGCGGCGCAATCGGTCGACGGCGTGGTCTCGGCCACGCTGGTCATCTTCAGCCGTCTGGACGCCCCGTGGGTCGATGGCACGACCCGGGGCCGCATCGACCTGGGACGCCTGGACATCGCGCGTTGCGACAACGATCCGAATCACCTCGACCGCGGCGTGTTCACGCTGCAATTGGATGGTGGCAAATGAGCGCGTGCCCGAGCACCGGCGAGCAACTCTGCGGCTGCTGCACCGGCGTGGCCATGCAGACGCCCGAATTCATCGGCAACCGGCCGGGCCTGCGCGCCATTGCCTACCGTGTCGGCCGCCACGCCACATTCCAGGCCAGCATGCAGGCCTGCCTGGCGCAATCGGCGTTCGCGCCGCTGGCCCTGCTGCGCACGCGCGATCCGGCGGATTTCAGCATCGGCCTGATCGACAGCTGGGCCGTGGTGCTGGACATCCTGAGCTTCTACCAGGAGCGCCTGGCCAACGAAGCGTTCCTGCGCACGGCAGTCGACCAGCGCTCGGTGTTCGAACTGGCCCGCCTCATCGGTTACGTGCCTGCGCCCGGCGTGGCCGCCACCGATATCATCGCCTTTACCTTGACCGATGCCCCCGGCTCGCCCGACCAGGTGCAGATCCCTGCCGGTACCCGCGTGCAGAGCGTGCCGGGTCCCAACCAGAAGCCACAGGTGTTCGAGACCTCGGCAGCCATCACCGCACACATCGCGTGGAATGCCTTGCCGGCGCAAACCTCCACGCCATGGCAGGTCACGGCTGCCAATGGCACCTGGATCCAGGGTACGGCCAACAACATCGTCGTCGGCGACCTGCTGCTCTTTATCGCGGCGGCTGGCGGGCTGACCATCCAGGGCGGCCCGGGCGAGGCGCACTTCGTGACCGGCGTAGCGCCGGATGCGGCGCGTGGCATGACGCGCATCACCTGGGACGCGCCGCTCTCAGCCAGCTTCCCGCCCGGCACCACCGCCGATGCCGTGAATCTGTACGTGTTCCGCAAAAAGGCCGCCCTGTACGGTGTGCAGGCGCCCAATCCCGCAGCCCTCTACCAGTGGGGCAGCGGTATCCCAGGGGCGCCTGACCGCAGCAAGGGTGAAAGCGACTGGGAATACGATGCCTACGTGCCCGGCAGCGGCCAACTGAACCTGGACGCAGCCTACGCCGGCCTGAACCCCGCGCCCGATGCACCGCAGTGGGCGGTTCTGGCGGGCTCCTCGAGCACCGCCTTCTTCGCCGTGACAGCAGCGGACGAATCCAATCCAAACCGCTACACGCTGACGGCCAAGACCACGCGGCTGACCCTGGCCTTCGGCCAGATGCTGCGTGGGGATACCTCGGCGACGCTGGACAGCGCCTTGTCGGCCTTCGAGGCCGATACCCGGAACGTCACCGTGTGGCTCCAGTCCGCGCCGCTGGCCCTGGCCGACCTGCCGCTGACGGACTGGCCGGACACCACAAGCTATGCCGTACAGCCCGGCATGCTGGCCCCTGTCGGGGGCAGCAGCGTGAGCGTCGTGGGCAACCAGCAGATTGCCGATGGCCAGGCCGTCGGCGTCTCCGGACGACGGCCGCGCCTGCAGGTACTGCCCGGTGCGGGCGCCTCGTTCATGCCGGCGCAGACGTCGGCAGCGATGACCGTGGCCGACAACCAGGTGTTCCTGCTGGATGCGTTCCCGCCTGTCGAGGATGCCGCCACAGCCGGATCGGAATGGCAGGTGCTCACCACCAGTGGGGTCGCCGGTGCGCTGCGGGTCGATGCAAAACACCTGCAACTGCAGCGAGCCGACCCGGGTGACCCCGTGGCCAGCGAAGCTGCCGTCGTCGCCACCACGCAACCCGATGGCGACCTCACCCGGCTCGACCTGGGTGCGGCGCTGACGCGCCTGTATGACCGGACCACGGTCGCCGTGAACGCCAATGCCGTCGTCGCCAGCCACGGCGAGAGCGTGCAGGAGCTGCTGGGCTCGGGTGACGCTGCCAACCCCGCGCTGTGCTTCACGCTGAAGCAGTCGCCGCTGACCTACGTTTCGTCGAGCCGGCCGAACGGCATCCAATCCACCCTGCAAGTCTGGGTCAACAACCTGCAGTGGCACGAAGTGCCGAACCTGCTGGATGCCGGGCCGGCGGACCGGGTGTTTGTCACGCGCGTCGACGCGGACGGCAACACCATCGTGCAGTTTGGCGACGGCAACAATGGCGCACGCACGCCCACCGGGCAGATGAACATCCGTGCGGTGTACCGCAAGGGCATCGGCAGCGCCGGCATGGTGGCAGCCGGCCAGCTGTCGCAGGCGCTGGACCGGCCGCAGGGACTGAAATCCGCGGTCAACCCGAGCGCTGCCGCGGGCGGCGCCGACCCGGCGACGGCGGATGACGCAAGGGCGCGCGCGCCCTTGCCCACGCTCACCATCGGCCGCGTGGTCTCGCTGCAGGATTACCGGGACTACGCGCTCAACTTCGGCGGCATCGCCAAGGCCAGTGCCGCCTGGGCCTATTTCAACGATACGCGTGGCGTCTTCCTGAGCATCGCCGGTGCGGATGGTGCTGGCTTCGAGGCCTCTGATACCGTGGTGCTGAACCTGACCGCATCGCTGCGCACGTTCGGCAACCCCCACGTACCGATCCAGGTCGCATCGTACGAGCCGCTGCTGTACCAGCTGGCAGCCAGCGTCAGGATCGACGACACCAGCTACGACACGGCCCTGGTGCTGGGCCAGGTCTGGCAGCGACTCCGCGATCGCTTTTCGTTCGCACAGCGCCAACTTGGCCAGGGCGTCGCAGCCAGCGACCTCATCAGGGTCATGCAGGACACGCCCGGGGTCGTCGCCGTGCAATTGACCGCGCTGCACCTCACCGGCACGCCGGCAGGCAAGCCACCAGTCCAGCTGTGCGCCGCCGGCCCGCGGCCGCCGACCGGTGCGCAACTGCTGCTGCTTGATCCGGCCTGCAAGGGCGCCATCGGAGCATGGTCATGAGCCTGGATGCGCAAGCACTGTTCGCCCTGCTCCCGGCCGTGTATCGCACGCGTGACGCCGGCGAGGGCGGACCGCTGCAGGCCCTGTTCGAGGTCATCGCGAGCCAGTCGGCCATCGTCGAGGAAAACATCGAGCAGCTGTACGACGACCAATTCATCGAAACCTGCATGCCCTGGGTCATTCCCTACCTGGGCGACCTGCTGGGTTATCGCCCCGTATTCCAGACCGCCGCTGGCACGGACAGCCGCGCGGAAGTGGCCAATACCATCGGCTACCGCCGGCGCAAGGGCACGCCGATTGCCCTGCAGCAGGTGGCCGCCGACGTCTCCGGCCAGGCAGTCGTGGTGGTCGAGGAGTTCCGCCGCCTCATCACCACGCAAAGTCTGCGGCTGCCGCGACCGCATCACGCAGTGTGCGTCGACCTGCGCCGCGGCGCACTGGTCGACGATCTCGCTGACCTGGCGTTCGACCGCAGCAACCATACCCTGGACGTACGGCGCATCGCGCCACGCCTGCGCGAGCCACCGGTTCCGGATCCGGCACCGCTGGACATCGGCCTGCACGGGCCCGGACGTTTCAACATACCGGACGTCGCCGTGCACCTGTGGCGCTGCCGCCCCTGGCAGGTCGAGCAAGCCCCAGCCTTCGCGGTCGATGCCCGGCGCTTCAAGTTCCATCCGATCGGCCTGGACATCCCGCTGTTTTCACTGCCGCCTGTGGACCCACAGCCCTTCAGCCGCATGCACACCCGGCTGGACGTGCCGCAGCCGATCCGCCGCGGCGAGTTCAGGCGGCGGCCTGCCGATTTTTACGGCCAGAGCCTGATGCTCTACGCCGACGGCGTCGCGGTGCCTGTCGCCAGCGTCTGCTGCGCCAACCTGGCCGACAGCGCCACTGGCGCCTGGTGCACGGTGGCACCCGGCATGATCGCGATCGACCCTGAACTGGGGCGCATCCAGTTCGCGGCAGACCTTGCGCCTCCACGCGTGCTTCGCCTCACCTACAGCTATGGCTTCCCCGCAGCCATCGGCGGCGGTCCGTATGACCGGACGGCGGCGCTGGGTGCGACGGTGCCGACCCAGCTTCCCGCCGACGCGGATTTTTTCGCCTTGGTCGGCACGCCCGCCTGTCCCGACCTGGCCGCCGCCGTCGCGAAATGGAACCAGGTGCCGCCTGGCGCCACCGGCATCATCGTGCTGCCGGCGTTCGAGCGCCATGCGATCGACCTCACCGGTGCCCGGGGCATCGTGCTGCCGCCGGCCAGCACCCTGGCCATCGCCTCGGGGGTGGAGCTGGCCCCCTCGGGCTCGCGCGAGGTGGCTTGGAACCATGCCTGGGCCAGCCTGGTCGGTGACATCGAGGTAACCGGCGTCACGCCGTCATCTTCACCCGAGAGTGCAGCGCCGCCGGCGGGACAGCTGATTCTCAACGGACTGCTCGTCGCGGGTCAGCTGGCCTTCCGCGGCGGCAGCGTCGTCGCGCAGTTGTCCGACCTCACCCTGGTGCCGGGTCTGGGCGCGCCCTGCCCTGGCCTGTCCCCGCCCAGGCCTAGCCTGCTCATCGACAGCGATGCGACCCTGTGCCTGTCCCGCTGCATCTGCGGCCCGGTGGCAGCAAGCGCGGCCGCCAACGTGCGCGTCTGCGACAGCATCGTCGATGCCGGCTCACCGTACGGCGTGGCCTATGCCGGCACGGACGGCCAGGCGGCAGGCGCGGATCTGCATATCGAGGACAGCACGGTCATCGGCAGGGTGCGCATGCGCACCCTGCGTCTGGCATCCAACACCATCTTCTTCGCGCGGCTCGGTCGGCACGATCCGTGGCCGGCCGCGCTCTGGTGCAGCCGCAGCCAGGCGGGCTGCGTGCGCTTCTGCTCGCTGCCGGGCCAATCCGTCACGCCGCGCCGCTACGCCTGCCTGCCGCCGGACGAAGCCGGCACCGACTTGTTTTCGCCGTCGTTCATCACGCTGCGATACGGCCATCCGGCCTACGCCCTGCTCAGTGGCGACGTGCCGATGGCGGTGTGGAAAGGGGCCGACAACGGCTCGCAGATCGGCGTGTACCACCAGATCCAGGAAACCGAGGCAGTGGCGAACGTGCAAATCCGCACCGCCGAATATCTCCCGGCGCTGCTGGAGGCAGGGGTTTTCCTGCACCCGGCGCGGGTGCTGCGGCGGCCGTTGCCACCGCCGTTTGGGTACTACGGATCACCGTACGGCTGCGGCCATGACCACGACGACGACGAGCCGGGCGGGCTGCCTGGCATCGGCGCGAGCTTGCTGTAACTCCCCATCACGAGGCACGCGGCATGCGTGCAGGCAACCAGGTGCAGGCCATGAAAGGTGACTTCAGCCGGATCCGCTTCGAAGCGAACAAGCACTACACCGACGTGCTCGATCAACAGGGCCGCGTGGCCTACGATGCGGACCACAACGAGCAGCGCTACATCGACGGCCACCGCCGGACCGTGCAGACCACCGATGTCATCGGCGAGTACGGCGCACCCCTGCGCGATGCCGGCTTCGACATCAGCATCGTCGGCGGCCAGCTGCAGATCGGCCCAGGTCGCTACTACGTGCATGGCCTGCTGTGCGAAAACGCCGAGGCGCTGGACTACGACGAACAACCCTTCCTGCTCGAGGGCACCGGCACCGGGGAGCTCCGCCGCCTGCTGCTCGAGCTGCGCCGCGACCCCGCCTTGTGCGTCCGCGTCTACCTGGAAGTGTGGCAACGCATGGTCACCGCGCTGGACGACGCGTGCCTGGGCGAGCCGGCGCTCGGCCAGGCCGACACCACGGTGCGCCTGCAGACCGTGTGGCGCGTGGTAGCCGGCGCGTTCAAGCCGCAGACCCTCCACGAAAAGACTCCCGGCAGCGCGGACGAGCTGTCCAGTGCCATCGACGAGGTGCTGGCAAAGTCGATGCAGGACAAGATCTCGATCATGCGGCGCGACCAGGAGCTTGTCCGGTTGTTGACGCACGCACCGGTGGCTGCCGAGCCGGCGGCAGCCGAAGCGCAGGCAACCGGGTGCAGTTGCGAGGCCATGTACCGCGAACTCCCGCCGGTGCATTCCGGCCTGCTTTCTGCACAGGTGGCCGAGAACAGCGGTGACTGCGGTTGCCAGCCGATCCCCGATGCCGGCTATACCGGCCAGGAAAACCAGCTCTACCGCGTCGAAATCCAACGTGCAGGGGCGCTGGCCTCGGCCACCTTCAAGTGGTCGCGCGAGAACGCCTCCGTGGTGGTCGCCGTGGTCGCCGTGTCCGGCGCCAAAGTGACCGTGGGTAGCCTGGGCATGGACGCCAACCTCGGCTTCCAGGTCGGTCAGTGGGTCGAAATCAGCGACGACACCTATCTGTTTGGCGAGCACCCGAACCGCCCTGGCCTGCTCTACCAGATCCAGAGCATCGAACGCCCGTCGCTGACCCTGACCATGACCACCATCGTGCAACCGGTCGATCCGTCCCGCCACGCCCGGATGCGCCGCTGGGACCAGGCGGGGCCGTCCGCCGGCGCCGATGGTGTGCCGCTGTCGACCGACTGGACCACGCTGGAGAACGGCATCCAGGTGCGCTTCCGCAACGGGCGCTATTTCAGCGGGGACGCCTGGACCATTCCGGCGCGCAGTGCCACCGGCCAGATCGATTGGCCACCGTGCGGCGGCGACGGCAACCCGTTCCAGCCCCCGCACTACGCCCACGTCTACCGCGCGCCACTGGCCTGCATCCACTTGCGCCGCAAGACAGCCGCCAAGGAAGAGGCCCGCTTCGTCGGCGCCGAAGCGGCCACGGGCCTCGGCGAACTGTTCACCGTCGACGACTGCCGCCGGCTCTTTCCGACCCTTGCCGACCTCGGTCCGCTGGCGCGGGCCGAGGCGCTGCACGTCACGCGGATCAACTGGAAGAACGACGAGGCCATGAGTTTCGATACGCTGGTCAAGGACGGGCTCGCGGTGGCTTTCGACCAGGCGCCGACCGCGACATTGTCGGCAGCCAACTTCATCGTCACCCTCGAAGTCCCCACGAGCGTGGGGAACAAGGGCCTGGTCGAAATGCAGGCTGCCGATGCGCAGCAGCAGCTGTCAGCGACCAGGCTCGACCTGTCGCCCTATGCCTACGTGCGCATGGCGACAGCCACCGTGCCACGGACCCCAATCATCCTCGACTCGAGCGTGGTCCGTCACGGCAAGGTGGCGACCTGGAGCCTGCTCGGCGACAAGGGCGGCGAACTGCAGCTGCGGCATCTCGAGGCGATCAATAGCCTGCTGGCGCCATGGGCGCGCCGGGGCATACCGGTGCGGGTACGGGTCAGGCTGTGTGGCCGTGTCATATGGGCCGACGCCAAGACCGGCAAGTCGCTGTATCTGGACGGCCAGGCATTCGGCACCGGAACACGCAGCCGAGTGCAAGGCCGCGAGCGCATCGACCTGCGCCTGCCTTCGGGGAACGAGGAACGGGCCAGTGATTTCGAGAGCTGGTTCTATTTGTATCCGGCGCAGTCGGTCGAGGCCGTGGAGTTCACCTATCGGCGCGTCACCGTCAGCAACGAGAACGGCGTTCCGGTGATCACCAGTACCGAACCTGCGGCAACCAGCCAACCCGTCGTGCAGCGCGCGACCATCACCCTGGCCTATGCGGCGCTCGAGACCACGGTGGTGCAGCTGGCCTGGAGCGGCGACGCGAGGGTCGCCACCATCCCGGCCCAGGCGACAGTCCCGGCCGGGCAAACCACGGTGACGATCGATGTGACGCTGCACCGGATGCCTCCCAGCGGGAAGCCGTCGGTATTCACCTTGAGTGCATCGTTGCCCACGGCGCTGGACCAGGCTAGCGCGCAGACGGCGGAGTTCTCCATTACCGGGCGCGGTGGCAACCAGATCAAGGAGTTCCCAGCGACGACCAGCAACCAGAAAGCCGCAGCCGGAGAAGCCGCTGCCGCGACGAAAAAGGCCAGGCCGACCAAGCGCGCCGACACCAAGCGAAGCGGCAGTTGAGCCGATGCGCGCCGTCTGGTCGTTCTGGAGCAAACCGTTCCTGGCCCGGCAGGGAAGGACATGGCGCTCGCCGGAACATCACCTGCTCGCCTGGGGGCTCTCGCTGCGGCTGGCCCGCCGGCATTACCCGGATACCCTGCTGGTCACCGACAAGGCCGGCAAGGCACTGCTGGTCGATCGGCTCGGCCTGGAATTCAACGACGTCAGCACCGACCTCGAGACACTGCGCGACGCCGATGCGGGCTGGTGGGCCCTGGGCAAGCTGTTCGCCTATGCCATGCAGGACCGCCCCTTCCTGCATCTGGATACCGACGTCTTCCTGTGGAAGCCGCTGCCGACGGCGCTCACCGACGCACAGGTCTTTGCCCAGGCTCCTGAGTTCCACCCGCCACTCGACCTGTGCAGCGGACCGGCCGAAGTCGAAGCGGCGTTTGCACGGCATGGGCTGTCGCTGCCCGTCGAATGGGAGTGGTCGCGCTCGCGCGGCGAGGCCGTCTATCGCGAAGAGAACTGCGGCATCGTCGGCGGGCAGAACGTGGGCTTCCTGCACCATTACGCCGAACTGGGCCTGCGTCTGGTGCGCGATTCGGCACACGCGCCGGCCTGGGACGAGCTGCCGGACAAAGACGGCTACAACATGATGGTCGAGCAATTGCTGCTCGCCGCGTGCCTGGACTACCACGGTCTGCACCCCACCTCGCCGTGGCGGGGCGTCCACATCCGCTACCTGTTCCCGGTCTGGGCGGATGCCTTCGAGCCCTCGCGCACGGCGCAGGCCGGCTTCACCCACCTGCTTGGTTGCGCCAAGAGCGACCCGGTCGTCGCCCGGCGCCTGGAACGGCGCATGCAGTACGAGGACCGCGACTTCTACCGGCATTGCCTACGCGTGGCTGCGTCGAGCGGATGACATGAACGGCAAGATGACGATCCCTGGCGACCCGAACGTATCGTTGGACACCGTATGGCGTCGCCGCAGCCACCGCTTGGCCCAAGCGTCGGGCATGTGAATGCGAGTTGATCATGCAGACGTTCGTACAGAAACCGAAGGCTGCGAAGCAGGCTGCTTCCAGCCAGTCCACGATGCCCACCCGGGACAACCCTGGGCAAAGTCCCGCGGTGAGATCGGTCCTTCCCCTGCAGCGTACGATAGGCAATCAGGCGCTGCAGTGGATGGCTCAGGCCGATGCTCGAGAACACGAAGCCGGGTCGATCGAACCGGCACTACCCTTGCACAGGCAAGATTTCGGCCGGATTCCCATACATTCTCCCTCAGGGGATGGGGTACAGAAAAAGCTGGTTGTCAATCCGTTCCACGAAGTTCCCCCGCCTTCCGCTCGGCCACTGGATTTCGCAACGCGCGGATTCGTGGGCCCCCGCTTCCGTCACGAGTCCGCTGGAACGGCACAAGCCGCACCAGCGATCCACAGGCTGGGAAATCTACAACGCAAGCCGCTGGAGATCGGCGCCATCCGTGACCCCTTCGAACGTGAAGCGGACCAGGTGGCTGAGCATGTGATGCGGGCATCGGCGGGAGATCCACCTCACATCTCGGCGATCGGTTCAGCGACTGTGGGCGCGCGCGAAGCCGCTCCGCCGATCGTGGACGAGGTACTCGCCACGGCTGGGGAGCCGCTCGCACCGGCGACAAGGGTCTTCTTCGAATCGAAATTCGGATCCGATCTGGCATCCATCCGACTGCACGCCGATGACAAGGCAGCCAGATCGGCCGAGGCCACCCACGCCCGCGCCTACACGGTCGGCGACAACATCGTATTCGGCAGGAATCAATTTCAGCCGGAAACGGGAGAAGGCAGACGATTGCTTGCGCATGAGCTCGCGCACAGCATCCAGCAGTCCGGACACAGCCGCGTCATGCGGGAACCGAAGGCAGCAGTTCATCCGAGCGTGATGCCGGAGATCGCGGACAAGTTCACGCAGTTGTACGCGAAGCTCAGTCCAAAGGCGCGCTACAGCCTCTATCGGAATATCACCGTCGCCATTGGAGTGGTCACCGAAAAGAGTGACATTGAGGCCAACGAGCCCCGCTACGTCTATACGATTTCGGGCAACGCCTCGAACAAGGAAATCGATGCGGCCGCCGATCAGCTGGGTCTGACCCGATGGAAGCCCTCAGCCCGTACGGAAGGGCGCGGAGCCGTCGGCGCACCAAACGACGCGGAGCAATTGCTGGAAGGTGGGGCTGAAGCCAATCACTTCGATGTGTGGGCTGTGGGAGTGAACCGCAGGTTATGTGCAGATTGCACGGTACACATGGGCGACGCCGAGATACCGGTGCAGGCGTTTCCCGACGGCGCGTTCAGGCAAGGCGGAGCGCTGTACAAATACCGGCCTCCCGCTGGAGCGGCGAGTGAAGGCGAGGGAGAGACAGCGGTCATCGCTCCCGCTGGACAAGGCAAGCCGGTCGCCCCGCCCACTACCCAGGGTGATATTGAACATCCAGGCGGCACTTCGCCGACCGCGACCAAGACAGTCGGTGGCGCAAGTACCGAGCCCGAACACGAGGACGGAGCAACCACGCCGGTCACGGGCGGAGGAAGTGTCGCTTCTCAGGTGGGGCTGCATATCGGCTTGGGTGTGGCATCGGTAGGCCTCGGCTTGCTCGCCGGCTACCTGAAGGGGCGCGTCGATGCGAAGATCGCGCAAAGGCAGATCGACGCGTTTCTCCATATTGCGAGAGAACGGATCAACGCCCATCCGGAGGAAGCGCTGAAGAAAATGATGTTTGCGCCTGAGGTAACGACCTATGCCTGGGTTTTCCTGAACAGCTCCGTCATCACCTTCCTCGAAGCCAACACCGGACCGGAACCGTCCACCAGCGATTCCGCGCCGATGCTCGATATCGACCGTATTGCTTATGCCTATCAGCCCGTGGATCCATCCATCCCGCAAAATTTCCTGTCAGGTATCAGCGGCGGCGGACGTCATCTGACGACCACGCGTACATTGATCATCGACATTCCCCTGGTGACACCGTCAGTCGAGGCAATGTTCGAATACGCCAAGGCACACGACATATGGCTAGGCGGTCTGCGGGATTACGTCATGTACCGACTCCAAAAATCCCTCGCCAATTTTCAGATTGCCATCTCGGATCTGGAGCTCCACCGAGGTACTCAAAAGGACATCGACAAGGCCGAGTTGCAAAATCGCTATTGGCAGGACCTGGCGGACCGGATCCTCGCGGCGGAGAAAAGCCAGACAGCGTCGGCGCGCTAGGCACGATTGCCGGTGATGGCGCACGCGGCCTCGTCGCGATGCGTGCAAGAGTCGTGTGTAGTGGCCTAGTGCCCTTGGCCTCGATCCAGGCGGAACTGCTCCGGCGCGATGGCGTGTTTGCGCATCAGCGCGAAGAACGCCCGACGGTTCTTGTGCGCAGCCGAGGCGGCCCGCGTGACGTTGCCGGCGCTTACCGCCAGCATGCGCTCGATGTAGTTGCGCTCGAAGCACTCGACCATGCGCGCCTTGGCATCCCGGAATGACTCCACACCCTCTTCTACGGCGGGTTCCCCCGGCAGCTGCACGTCGTCGGCGTCAATCAGGCAACCCTGGCAGAACAGCACCGCGCATTCGATGACGTTGTACAGCTCACGCACGTTGCCCGGCCAGTCGTAGTCGAGCAGCTTGCGCATGGCCTGGGTCGTCAGCTCGGTCATGGCGCGCTGCTGACGGCGGCAACACAGGCGCGCGGAATGCCGGGCAAGCTCGGGAACATCGTCGCGCCGCTCGCGCAGGGCCGGAAGCAGGATGTTCAATACGTTGAGGCGGAAATACAGGTCACGGCGGAAGCCACCCTGCCCGACCAGTGCGGCCAGGTCCTGGTTGCTTGCGGCAATCACGCGCACGTCCGCGTGGCAGGCATGGCTGGCGCCCACCGGCCGGTATTCCCTGTCGTGCAGGAAACGCAACAGCTTGGCCTGGGCGCCAAGCGGCAGGGAATCAATCTCATCCAGGAACAGGGTGCCGCCTTCGGCCTCCTGGACCAGGCCATGGCGGGCGACGTGGGCGGAGGTATAGGCACCACGCACGCATCCGAACAGTTCGCTTTCCATCAGCTCGATGGGGATTGCTCCGCAATTGACCGCAACCAGCGGCCGCGACGCGCGTGGTGACAGGTAATGGATGGTCCTGGCAAAGACCTCCTTGCCCGTGCCGGTTTCACCCAACAGCAGCACGCTCGCGTCACTGCCGGCGACTATAGGCAACTTGACCACCTGCTTGACGAAGGGTGCGCTCGAACCAATCAAGTCGTGGCTGCGTGCCATCTCGATGGCCGCCGTATCGTCCATGCGCGTGCGGGCCAGCAGGCCGGCGGCCCGCTGCACCCGGGGGACGAGTTCCACGTCCATGTACGCAGCGGAGACGAAATCGAACGCGCCCGCACGCAGCAGCTCGAGAGTCTGCTCGGCGGGCAAGCCCGCGCAAAGGACGATGATGCTGCAAGCCGGCGATATCTTGCGCAGCCGCTCTATCTCGGCCTTGGCCAGACTGAGGGTATCGGCTTGCACTGGCAAGACCAGCAGATCGCAATTGCCCTGCTGCGCGGCCCCTGGCTGCCAGGAGACCTCGAGTCCCGTAGGTGTGCGTGTCTTGAGTGCATCGTAGGCACGTCGAGCCAACGACTCCGCGCATCCTCCGACAACGACACCACAGGTCAGCGTATTCACGGAAAGGTCCGTCCGTGCTGTACATATATCGACGTGGTGACACCCGCGTGCGTCGGCGTGAAGGCAGGGCACAGGATCACCAGTGGGTGGCGTATGGAGATAGCCCCCGGGTACAGGATTGTCAAGCGCGGAGTCGATTTGCTGCGATGCGGCTCGCAACGAGGTGGACGACGCTTCGGCCAACACACGCCATGGGGCGCCTGGCGGTCACGACTTGGTCGATGCCGCGGAAGGATAAACGACTTTATATATATGATCCAAGATTTTGTGTATGTTGAGAAAAATCTCAATACATCCTCACGGAGTTGCCTGGGACAGTCGCAGTTCAAAGCCACCGGCCCGCCAGAACGAGCTTCGACGCCCGTTTTCGCTTAGTCTTGAATGCCTGTTTGCCATAGGGGATCCATCCATGTTCAATCGCACGCTCTCGCGGTGCTGTGTGCTGCTTGCCGGTCTGCTGCTGGCCACGACTTCCGTGCTGGCGCAAACGCCGGCCACCGACGCCAGGGCCGATACCGCCTCCGTCATCACCACGCCGAAGGCGTTCTTCGGCTTCAACATTGGCGACGACTATCAGCAGGTCAACTACACCAGGGCGGTCGAATACTGGAAGAAGCTGGCTACCGAGTCCGACCGCATGAAGCTGGTGGACATCGGCAAGACCGAGATGGGCAAGACCGAGTGGATGGTGATCATCTCCGCGCCGGAGAACATGCAGCAGCTCGACCACTACCGCGAGATCAGCAAGCGGCTCGCGCTGGCCAAGGACCTGGACGATGCCGAGGCGCACAAGCTGGCGACCGAGGGCAAGGCCGTGGTGTGGATCGACGGCGGCCTGCACTCCTCTGAAACCGTGGGCTTCCAGCAGCTGGTGCAGACGATCTACGAAATGGTCAGCCGCAACGACCCGGAGACCATGCGCCTGCTGCACGACGTCATCGGCCTGTACGTGCCGGTCAATCCCGATGGCGTCGAGCTGGTTTCCAACTGGTACAACCGCACGGCCACGCCTGAGAAGCGCAACATGGAGCCCGGCCTGCCGACGGTCTACAACAAGTACATCGGCCACGACGACAACCGCGACTCCTACATGTCCAACATGCAGGAGACCATCAACATGAACCGCGTCCTGTTCCAGGAGTGGTTCCCGCAGATCCTCTACAACCACCACCAGACCGGCCCGGCGGGCACGGTCATCTTCATGCCGCCGTTTCGTGACCCGTTCAACTACAACTTCGATCCGCTGGTGCCTTTGAACATCGAGGCCGTGGGCACGGCCATGCACCAGCGCCTGGTAGCGCGTGGCATGGGCGGCTCGGTGCAACGCACGGGTGCCAACTATTCCACGTGGTGGGATGGAGGCGTGCGCACCACGGCCTACTTCCACAACATCACAGGCCTGCTGACCGAAATCATCGGCAGCCCGAATCCGATCCAGATTCCCCTGATCCCGGCCAAGCAGCTGCCCAACGGCGACCAGCCCCTGCCCATTGCCCCGCAGACCTGGCACTACAGCCAGTCCATCGCCTACGAGCTGCAGAACAATCGCGCTGTGCTCGACTATGCCTCGCGCAACCGCGAAACCATGCTTTACAACATCTACTCGATGGGCCGCAACCAGATCAGGCAAGGCAGCGAGGATTCCTGGACCATCACGCCCAACCGCATCGCGGCGCTGGAAGCCGCGGGCGAGAAGCAAAAGGCCGCTGCCGGCGACAAGAAGGATGCCGAGCCGGAGAACCCCTTCCGTCCACGCGGGCTCGACCCCAAGCTCTACGCCACCGTGCTGCACGATCCGGCGTACCGCGATCCCCGTGGCTACATCATTCCCAGCAACCAGCCCGACTTCGCCACCGCCACCAAGTTCATCAACGTGCTGATCAAGAACGGCATCGAGATCCAGCGCGCCAGCAGCGAATTCAAGGTCAACGGCAAGAGCTATCCGGCGGGCAGCTACGTGGTGATGTCGGCACAGGCGGCGCGGCCGTTCATCCTCGACATGTTCGAGCCACAGAACTACCCCAACGACCTGGCCTATCCCGGTGGTCCTCCGGTGCCGCCCTACGACACCGCCGGCTGGACCGTGGCCATGCAGATGGGCGTGGACTTCGTGCGCGAGCTCGACGGGTTCTCCGGTCCGTTCCAGAAGCTGCCGTTCGGTGAGCTGCAGCCCATGCCAAGCTACAGCGTGGCGGGCGCAGCCAGCCCCGCCGGCTACGTCATCAGCCACGCTGTCAACAACGCGTTCATCGTCACCAACCGCCTGATCAAGGCCGGCGCCGACGTCTACTGGATGCAGACGCCGCAGTCCGCCGGCGGCAAGGACCTGGGCACCGGCACCATCTATGTTCCCGCCGGCCCGCAGGTGCTGTCCATCCTCACTGCCGCCGCGAAGGACCTGGGCGTGGCTGCCCACGGCGTGGCCAGTGCTCCCAAGGGCCCGGCGTTGAAGCTCAAGCCCATCCGCATCGGCCTTTACGACGAGTACGGCGGCAGCATTCCCAGCGGCTGGGCGCGCTGGCTGCTGGAGCAATATGAGTTCCCGTTCACCGTGGTGTACCCGCCCCAGCTCGACGCCGGCAACCTGCGCAGGCAGTTCGACGTGCTGTTGTTCGTGGACAGCGGCATCGATGACGGCGGCCGCCGACGCTTCCGCCGGCCCGAACCGACTGCCGCGGAAATTGCCACCGTGCCAGCCGAGTGGCGCGCGCGCATGGGCAGCATGAGTGCGGAAAAGACGGTACCCGCGCTCAAGGCCTTCGTACAGGCGGGCGGCACGCTGTACACCATCGGCTCCGGCACTTCCCTGGCTGAGGCCGTGGGCCTGCCAATCACCAGCGCGCTCACCGAGATCGGTGCGAATGGCAAGTCACAACCGCTGCCGCAGACCAAGTTCTACATCCCCGGCTCGCTGCTGCGGGTCACACTGAACAACCGCGACCCAATCGCCTACGGCATGGGTGACAGCGTGATCGTGGACTTCGACCACGACCCGGTGTTCCGCACCCTGCCGAACCGCACGCTGGACCCAACCGTATCCGGCTGGTTCCACGGCGACCAGACCCTGGTCAGCGGCTGGGCCAACGGCCAGGCCTATCTCAATGGCAACGCAGCCATCGTCAGCGGCCGCATCGGCCAAGGCATGGTCTACGCCGTGGGCCCGGAGATCACCTTCCGCGCCCAGCCGCACGGCAGCTTCAAGTTGCTGTTCAACGGCCTGTATGCCGGCACTGCCGCAGAGACATCGCCGAAGTGATCGACGGGCGTGGCGGTTTAATGTATGGAGGGCTCACACGGTCTGGGTGAGCACCCCGCTCTTTTGGCCGTAGCAACACCCGGACTGCGCAGGCAACGCGACGGGGAAATGGAATTCCCATTTCCCCATGCACGCGCTTGGCAGTGTCTGGCTAGTTGCAGCGGCGGCGCACACCCACAAGCAATCCGATGAGCGCGAGGCCCAATCCAAACAGTCCGAGTTCCGCCGGCTCGGGCACATTGGCGGGCGGGACCGTGGTGATGCCGGTGGTCGTCACGTCGAAGGTTAGCCCCGACTGGACTGCGTTCAGATCCACGAAGAAGACGTCGAGCTGGTGGGAACCTGCGCTGATGGAAAACGGTGTCACACAGGTGCCGGCAGTGATCGGGTGCACACCGCCGAGGTTGCACACGACGGTGCCGTCCAGGTAGGCAAACGCGGCGTCGTCGGCACCAATGCTGAAGCTGATCGTTTGCGTCGAGGGTACGCTGAGGACTCCGGACAGTATGGCGGACTGGAATCCGCGGGAGTCATTTGAACCCGTGCCGTTTGGTGGGAAGAAGTTGTATGGAACGTTGAACGGCAAGTTGACGACGCCTGTGCCCGTCTGCGTGACATTGCTGTTCAGCGCAGGGCTCCACCAGGTGAGTTCCCCTGTCGAGGTGACATCGAGTGGCAAAGGCATGGCGGTGAAGCAGTTCGAGGTGCAGCCGTAGGCGGCCGTGTTCAGGACCGGCAAGCCATTGGGGCCAAGCTGGGCTTGAACTTCGTTGTCGAACGATCCGCCCGCCAGATGGTTTACGTCCTGGTCCGCGGTTGCAATCGTGTAATACGTGATGGACAGAGCGTTGGCATGGACCAAGGCCACTGGAGCGAGAGCAAGCAGCAGGAAGCCCAGTGTCCTTCCAATCGAGTGTGTCAGCTTCATGGTCAATCAGTCTCCCTTTGATGAACCAGTAGGTATCCAGGCCCTCGAAGCATAAGCCTTGCCACAATCCGCAATTAATTGATAAGAAAGGAATAGTCCGCGGTTTAGTCGTGGCGTACGGAGTGTGGAGAATGTCGATTCCGTAAGCGTTACCGACGCCGCATACGCCCATGCATTTCCGCGGACAGCGGCAAATCGGGCAAGCGGTGAATCGGGGTTCCGGCACCGGAGCGCGAGCCGGCTTTCACAGCCTGGAATGGTTCTCGTGGCACACGCGGATCGAGTGCGCTGGAGGCCGCGCGGCGATCGGCGAACGTATCCGGAGCGGCGTGGCCACGGACGACGGTCCGGAGGCGCGACCGCGATGCGTGGACAAGCCGCACAGCCGTCCACAATGGGTTGTCGCGGGCATGCGCTGCGATACCCGATTCGGCCCGTTTCCGACTTTGGTTCTGCTTGCATCCCTGCGCATGATGCCCGACACTTTTGACTGGAAAAGGCGGGGAAGTGTCCGGGGCAAAACGTGACCGATCCCGACGAACCAACCGAACCGTCCGAGTCAGCCGAAGAGCACGGCTTCATCGCCGAGCTGCAGCGACGCAACGTGCCGCGCGCGGCCCTGTTGTATGGCGGCGCGATATGGGCGACGGCACAGGGCATCACGGTATTGGGGCCCGCGGTCGGTTTGCCCGATTGGGTCACGCGCTGGTTCCTGGTTGCCGGGGTCATTGGCTTCCCCTTCTTCATGACCTTCGCCTGGCTCTTCGAATTCACGCCGGGCGGCCTGAAACTCGAGAGCGAAACCGAGGTTGGCCATCGGCGTGGCGGGCTCGGCCACATCACGGAACGCAAACTCGACTACTGGATCATCGGCGTGCTCGTCGTCGCGGTCGTGTTGCTCCTGACCAACCAGTTCGTCCTGCGCCGCGACGCGAACAGTGCCGCGGCCGCAGCCGATGCCCAAACCTTGACTGTCGAGCTGGCAAAGCTCCCCAGCAAGTCCGTCGCCGTGCTGCCGCTGGCCAACGAGGGCGATGATCCCAAGCAGCAGTACTTCTCCGACGGCCTGTCCGAAGAGCTGATTTCCGACCTCACCCAGATTGACGGACTGAAGGTGATCGGCAAGTACTCGAGCTTCAAATTTCGCGACAGCAAGGCCACCCCCGGCCAGATCGGCCTGGCACTGGGTGCGGCCCACCTCATCCTGGGATCCGTGCGGCAACAGGGCGACCGGATCCGCGTGATGGTCAGCATGATCCGCGCCACCGACGGCAGCAGCGTCTGGTCGCACAGCTACGAAGAGCAACTGAAGGACGTGTTCGCGATCCAGTCACAGATTGGCCGTGCCGTCGCCGACGCGCTCAAGATCAAGCTGCTGGGCAAGCCGATCGTGTCCGGCGACAAGCCGCCAAGCGGCAACGTCGAGGCCTATCAGTTCATGTTGCAGGGGCGCACCGTCACGCGTCGCGGCACCGAAAGCAGCATTCGCCAGGGCATTGACCTCTTCCATCAGGCGCTCAAGCTTGATCCCGCCTACGCCTACGCATGGGGGCTACTGTCCAACGCATCGGTCAATCTGGGCATGCTGTTCCTGACCGGAGAGGCACGCCAGCAAGCCTACGTACAGGCGCGCGTGGCAGGGAACAGGGAACAACTGCTGGCGCCGGACGCCGCGCATACCCATACCGACCGCGGTTACCTGCTTGCGACCATCGACAACGACCCCGTTGGAGCCTTGGCAGAGTATCAGCGGGCCCACGCGCTTGCGCCGAATGAAACCAACAGCATGAATTTCGTAGCAGGTGGCCTCGAGAACCTCGGGCAACTGCAGGCTGCGGTGGAGATGTACCGCAAGATCCTCGCCACCGATCCGCTGCGCGTCGATATCTATTCCAACCTGGCGCTCGGCTTGCTGGGACAACGCGAACTCGATGCCGCCGAGCAGGTCACGCGCAAGGCACTCGTCCTGCAACCGGACTTTCCGGGGCTGTATGCGACCCTCACGGAGGTCGACGTCTTGCGTGGGGATGCTGGCGCTGCGCGCGAAAACGCCGCGAAGGAGGCCGATCCGACCTGGGGTCCGTGGGCACGACTGCTGGCGCAACAGATCGGCCCCGATCGCCACCAGGCCGATGGGGCGCTGCGTGACTACATCGCCAAGCAAGGCAAGGATCTGCCTTATTTCGTTGCCGACATCTATGCCTTGCGCAAGCAGCCGGCCGCGATGTTCGACTGGCTGCAACGAGCCCAAAGGCAGAACGATCCGATTTTCTCCGGTCTGCTCACTGACCCCTTCGTGCTGGCCTACCAGCATGACCCGCGTTTCGCCGCCCTGTGCAAACAGGCCGGCCTGCCGCTACCGGGGACTGCGTTGGCGGTGGATGGATCCGGCGGGCGCCAATAGTCGTCGGATTGCCTGGAAGCAGCGCAGAGCGACCATGGCCGGGACGCCGGCGGACGCAGAGGCGGGTGTACTGGACCGGATTTATGCTGGCGTGGCGCGACAGGCTGAAGGAGCCAGGTCCTGGTGCTCGAGCCAGCTGCCGCTCCATCCGCGTCGGGAATCCTGACAATTCACCCAAAGCGACCGGTATCCCGACAAAAGCCTGCCAGTACGCCCCCTTTGGAGGATTCCGCGCGATGCCGAAGCCGGATCGTCGTCGGGAAGGCTTACATAATTCTTCGATGCGCTTGGCTTTACCAAAGCAAAATCAATCTATTGCACGCTGGCACGAGCGATGCAGCACGTGAACCAGGGGTTCACAACAAAGGTGCTCTACGCCATGAAACATTTCCTGGTTCTTGCTTTTATGGTTTTGGCGGCCACCATCGTCGCGCCGAGCGCACTGGCAACGCGGGCGATTTTCGATCCTCCATCAGGCGTCGCGCCGCCCGCCGGCACCGACTGTACCTTGGGCAGCGCCCCCCTCGATGACTACACGCCATGCAACGTCAGCAAACTCAACACGCCTTATGCGGTGCAGTTTGTGGATTGCAGCACGCTTACAGGCTTGTCGTCTCCAGCGTCAGGTTGGTGCCTGTTCATGACGAACGTCACTGGCGGTCCGCTGCACACATTCACGTTCAACTTTACCGCCCCCAGCGGGGGCTCCGCGGATCATACCGACGAGCTCACCTGCGGCAGCCAGCCGCCCGGCTTCGCGACGGACAACTGCGTGGATGGTCTGCTTGTCACCGCCGGCGAGGTGCTGGACCTGTCGTTTTTTGCACCGCTTCCGGCCAATGAGAACTTCTATCTGATAACCGACTTCTTCAATTCGCCCGGCACCGCCACCGTCACCGTAAACGTACCCGAACCCGGCGAATTGGGCTTGTTTGGATTGGGCCTGCTTGCGCTCGGCGTGGCCTTCGGTTGGCGGCGCCGGCAGATGGCCAAGCGCAATCGCAATGAGGCGGCCGCGTAATCATCCCGCCACCGGGCAAACAATCTCAGTTTCAGGTTTGCACTTGACCAACCCCGACATCGGGGTTGGTTTCCTGTTGCGAGTCTGAGCGCGTCGCCTGGTACGGTTGGGCGGCACGTGGCCGGCCAATCCGGACAGGGCCGATCACTTGTTGACACGCTTTCCCGCGCGCCCAAGGCCAGGCTTCCCTGGCGCTTGGCCGCGTGTCACCACGCCCGCCCGGGTCGCTGCCGGTATCAAATGCTACGTTGCGTTCAACGCCCGGACGCAAGCGATGCGCAGCTGCATCCGGGTTTTGCGCCACTAGGGCGACGACGGGTTGAGGTCACCGGAGCAAGTTCGCGACGGTCAGCTCTCGCGAGGCGTCCGGCGCGATTCCGCCGACCGACGCCAGGCGAACAAGCCGAGTATGCCCGCACCGAACAGCCACAGAAAATCCGGCTCAGGCACTGAGGCCCTGGCGCCGGCAAATTGGCTGGAACTGAGTGTGTACCCGCCGCCAGCGGCAGCCGCGAACAGGGAAAGCCCGTAAGTCACCCCTCCGTCCGCTGGCGCTCCAGGCCCAAACGCATCCGCCGGCACGGCTCCGTCGCTCCACAGGCCCACGACACCGCCGTTGTCGAGCGCAAACATGGCTCCAAAGATGTCCAGAAAGCCGCCGTGGAATGTATACGGGGTTGGTCCTACCGGCGGACACACCAGCGGCGAGCCATCCGCGTAAAACAGGTTGTCATACGAATGCGGAGTCCCATCCGCAAACAGCCAACTGAAGCTCCTGGGTAGCGTTTCACCCGGAGGCGCCACGCCTGGACTGGTAGCGATCATTCCGGTGATCGCCACATGGTTCGTACCGTCCGAAAACATGCCGGTGGCCCCGGTGATGTGCTGGGCGCCCTCTGGATCGAAAGCCGAAAGCGGGAGCGAGGTACCGTGGTCAGCGTCGCCTTGGCTGAACGTTGGTTGATAGCTCGCACTGGCATCGGGATCGGGTGCAAGCGTGAGATCGACGTAACCACTGCCTGCAGCCCCGCTGAAGTTTATTCTGACCGGCGACGAGTGGGCATACGGCACGAACGCAAGCATCGCCAGCACCGCGCTGGCCGTGAAAAGCCGGTATTTCATTGCGCTGCCTTTTCCATACATGATCTCTTCCTCGCAATTAGGCGGGGCAAGCCACCCCGGCAAGTTGTCCGTGCGATTCATTGCATTACACGTGCCACTCCGCAGATCATTGTTTTTCCGTGGCTGTTTTATGAACATGCGGCAGAGACAGGCGATGTTGTAAAGGACATCGACACCTCACGACGGTGCAACAGATAATCGGCGGATGCTCCTCGGCGCTACGCGAACGGTTTGTCCGAAAGGCCGGCGCCTGCAGCGGAGGCATCGCAAGAGCCCCGGTACTTTCGCAATGGCGGAACGCGACACCGCCTTCGTCGACAGGCGCCATGCCGTGGATGGCGCGACCGTCGGTCGTCAATACGCGGGCCGCACTGCGGGCGATATATCGGTGGGCGGCGCAACGCGTAAAGGCCACGATCCAGCCAAACGGCGGCCCCTATGAGCTGCGTCCTACAACGGGTGCTGCCGGTAAAACTGCTCGAGTTGCCGGTAGACGTCCGGCAGATGCTCGCGCAAGTTGGCCGGCGCCTCGAAGAACTGCTCGCTGCAAACCGCGAAAAACTCGGCCGGGTTCTCAAGTGCGTAAGGGTCGATCGGCAATTCGGCCCCGTTGCGCCGTTCGTCGCGCAGGCGGTTCCAGGCGCTGGAGAAAACCTGCGACCAGACGCGGCGATCCATCCGCCGGTGCAAAGGTGGAAAGCCGTTGGCCTCCCCGTTCTGCATGTCGAGCTTGTGCGCCATTTCGTGGATGACCACGTTGTGCCCTGGCGCCTTGCGGTCTTCCAATATGTCGGTCCACGACAGGATCACCGGCCCGCGCTCCCACGCCTCGCCAGACAGCACCGAATCACCCTGGTGGAGCACCCCCGCCTCGTCGAGGTGCTCGCGGCGCGGAATGAATGCAGCCGGGTAGACGATGACACTGTGCCAGCCGTCGTACCAGTCGAGGCCGAGTTTCAGGATCGGCACGCAGGCGTGCGTTGCAAGCAGGACGCGGTCAGCATCGTCCAACTGCAAGCCCTGGACCGGCTCCAACGCCTTGCGCTGCAGGAACAGCGTGGCCAGCACGCGCAACGCAGCCTGGTCGGTTGCACCGAGGCGCCGCGCCGGAGCGCAATGCCGCAGCGCATGCCGCCAGTGCGCCTCGGCAATCGGACGCCTGGCGACGATGCGTCGTACCCGCCAGTTGCGAAGCTTGTCGAACATGACCATCCGCCGTGGGCGTAGGCCACCAAGGATCGGGGCCACCGCGCGCTTTCTCAAGGCGGATCGCCCAACCCTCCCTGGATGGACGATCAGTCAACCTGAAGGCGACGACGCACCGCCCAGCGTGGCGGCGACTGGTATCCTGCGTGGCCGACGCTCGCGCACCCAGGCTTCATTTCCACCTGCCGCCTCGCCGTGGGACGGTCCTCTCCTCGCCATGCAGGATGCCAAGCCGTGTCCCGAACCATCGCCTTGCTCACCATCATTGCGTTGTCCGCCCCGTTTGCCACCTGGGCCCAAGCCAGCAAGACAGCCACCGACAACGACGCGCTGCGTGCCAGTACCCGGCAATACGTGGCCGCACACGAGCCGGCGATCCTCCGCGAGTTCACCGGACTGCTCGCGCTGCCGAACGTCGCCGCCGACCACACCAACATACGACGCAATGCCAACCTGCTGGTTGCGTCACTGAAAAAGCGTGGTGTCGATGCACGGCTGCTGGAATTTGAAGGCGCGCCGCCAACCGTCTACGGCGAGCTCGCGGTACCCGGTGCCAAGCGCACGGTGATCTTCTACGCGCATTACGACGGCCAGCCGGTGATTGCCGCGCAATGGGCTACTCCGCCCTGGACTCCCACCCTGCGCAACGCGCCGCTGGAAGATGGCGGCCAACCGATCGCGCTGCCAATCGCGGGCGCTGCGGCGCTCGGCCCGAACACGCGGATCTATGGGCGCTCGGCCGGTGACGACAAAGGCAGCATCATGGCCATGCTGGCGGCGCTGGACGCGCTGCACGCGGCCGGGCGCAAGCCGTCGGTCAACGTCAAGTTCTTCTTCGAGGGCGAGGAGGAAGCTGGCTCGCCGCACATCGTCGGCATCCTGCAGAAATACAAGGGCCTGCTCGCCGCCGACATGCTGCTGCTGGGCGATGGCCCGGTATACCAGAACGGCGAGCAGCAACTGCTGTTCGGTGTGCGCGGCGACGCTGACATGGAGCTCACCGTGTTCGGCGCAACACGGGCGCTGCACAGCGGGCACTACGGCAACTGGGCACCAAATGCGGGCGTGCTGCTGGCCAACCTGATCGCCAGCATGCGCGACGACGACGGGCACATCAAGATCGATGGCTACTACGCCGATGTCGCTCCAATCACCGCCGCGGAACACGCGGCGATCAAGGCGATGCCGCCGATCGACGCGGAATTGCGCACGGCGCTGGGACTTGCCCGTACCGAAGCCAATGACGCGCCACTCGGGGAACGCGTGATGATGCCCGCGCTCAACGTGCGCGGGCTGGATTTCGGCGCCGTCGGCGAACACGCGCGCAACGTCATCCCGACCGAGGCCAAGGCCTCGTTTGATTTCCGCCTGGTCCCGAACCAGACCCCGGCGCATTTGCGCGAACTGGTGACCAGGCACATCGAAAGCCAGGGCTACTTCGTCACCGCCGGCCCAGTCACCAGGGAGATGCGCCTGGCACATGCGCGCATCGCCCAGGTCGTCTGGGGCGACGGTGCCTATCCGGCGGACCGCGTGAGCATGACCTCGCCATCCGCACGCGCCTTGATCAGGGCAACCAGCGACAAGGCCGGCAAGCCACCGATCCTGGTGCCGACTTCGGGTGGCAGCTCGCCGAACTACGCCTTCACGCAGACCTTGCGCGTACCGGTGATCAACGTGCCGATCGCCAACTACGACGACAACCAGCACGCCGCGGACGAAAACCTGCGCCTGCAGAACCTGCGCGATGGCATCGAGCTGTACACGCAGATCTTTGCGCGCCTGGGCACCGTCGGCTGGTAGTCCGCGTCAACCACCGTATTGCTTCGGGATCGGCAGCTCGGCGCTGGCCGCTTGCCAGTAGATGGTGACCACCCACCAGCGTTGTCCGTCGAACAGCAATTGGAAGCTGTTGATACCGCGCTGGAACGGCTCGGCGTCGGTGGTTGCGTGACGCGAGTCGTAGGTGCTGAACACCTGCGCAATGGCGCCAAAGCGTTCCACCGTGCGGTGCGTCTCGCGCTCGAAGAAGCCCTGCCCTTCCAGCGTCGGGCCAGCGCGCTTGATGTAGTCCTCCACGCTCAACATGGTGGTCCTGGTGATGCCGCCGGCATCAGCATGCGCGGGAATCAGCCTGGCGCCGGGTACGAACAGCGAACGCATCCGGTCCCAGTCCCGCTTCTGGCCTTTGGGGCCGGAAATCACGTCGTAGACCGCGGCCATGATTGCATCCATCGAAGCCACGTCCGCAGGATGCGCCGCGGGAGTCGCTGACGGGGTTGTGCCGGATGGGGACGTTTGCTGCGCGATGGCGGTCTGCAGCGTCAAGCAGCCCAACGCGACGGCACCAGCAAATACAATTGCATGGAATGCGATACGTTTCATGATCACCCCCGGGTCGTGGTGCAGCGTGGCGAGCTGGCGTCGCCGTTGTACCGAAAAGCCCCGCCAGTGTCCACGCTTGTTGACGGCTCTTTGCCCTGGCCAGTCGTGCGCAGCCGCGCAGCGCCGCTGTCCGGGGCTTCGCGGCCTGGTGGCCCGACGTCATCTCAGGAGGACCCGGACCTCGATCGCGACAGCCCGGACTGCGCTGCTGGCAAACGCCCAAACACTGACGCAGCACCTGAGCCAGCCAAGCCAGCGCGCAAGTCGGCTCCGGTGGGTTGCTGGAACAGGGCCAGGCCAAACTCCGGCAGGATGGAGATCAGGTGGTCGAAGATGTCCGACTGCGCGTCTTCATGCTCCACGAAATCGGTATTGGCCGTATAGGCGTAGATCTGCAGGGGAATGCCGTCGGCACCGGGATCGAGCTGGCGGACGGAGCAGAGCATGTCGTGGTTGATGTCCGGACTGCGGTCGATATAGGCCTGCATATAGGCGCGGAAGCTGCCAAGGTTGCTCAGGCGGCGATGGTTGACGGTCGCGGCGCCTTCGGTGCCGATCCGCCGGTTCCACTGTGCAATCTCATCGTGCTTGCCGGCGAAGTAGTCCTTCAGCAGGTTGAACTGGCGCAGGCGCGCAAGCTCCTCCTCCGTGTGGAAGTGCACGCTGGTCACGTCGATGTGCAGTGCCCGCCGGATGCGTCGCCCGCCGCTGTCGTACATGCCGCGCCAGTTGCGGTAGGAATGCGATATCAGGTGCCAGGTCGGAACGGTGCTGATGGTCTTGTCCCAGTTCTGCACCTTGACCGTGTGCAACGCAATGTCGACCACGAACCCATCGACGTTGGCCGATGGCATCGCGATCCAGTCACCCAGGCGCAGCATGTCGTTTGAGCCAAGCTGGACGCTCGCCACCACCGACAGGATGGTGTCCTTGAAGATCAGCAACAGCACGGCCGAGACCGCGCCCAGGCCGGCCAGCAGGGTCAGCGGCGAGCGGTCGATGAGCATGGCGATGATGACAATGATGCCGACGACGGAGATCAGGATCTTCAGCAGCTGCATATAGCCCTTGAGCGAGCGGGCGCTGCCGGCAGGCGATGCCTGATACAGGTCTTCCAGCGCCGACAGCGCAGCATTCACCGCGAGCATCGCAAACAGGGCAACCAGGGCCAGCACCACGTTCGCCGTCACGGCCTCGGCGGCGGGCGGCAGGTGCGGTATTGCCGGCAACCCGTAGCGGACCACCAGCAGCGCCAGCACCTGCGCCAGTCGCCTGGGCACGCCACGCCTGATCAGTGCCTCGTCCCAGTGCCAGGTCGTACGCGCACTCGCCACATGCACGGCGCGGATCATGGCGAACCGCGCCAGGTGGCCAGCCAGCCAAGCGAGCAGGAGCAGCAGCGCGCAGGCCACCAGCGTGCGCACCCAGTCCGGCCGCAGGAGCAACTCAAGCGTTTGCATCGATCGTCACCAACAACATCAGCAGGTAGGAAGCCCTACCTTAGCAAGCGTCGCGTGATGAAGCCCGGCGGCCGGCGTCGCGCCGGCCAAACAACATCTGGTGCCTGGTGCCTGGCGACTGGCAATGGCAATCGCCGGCTGGCAGCCGCGAGCCAGCACGCGGCCCCTGCCATTGGTCATCGTGACCGTCCGCCAGCGACGTGGTAGCGTGTGGCCATGTCGTGCATGGGGTGCACGGCCACCGTTCCGTCACCACCGCACCGGGAGCACCGATGAATCACGCTGGGTTGTGCGCGCTCGCTTTCGTTTCAGTTGCGCTCGCGGCGTGCTCCGCGCCAAAGCCGCCAACCACCATGTCCAAGTCAGCTCCGGCAACGGCGACATCGTCCCACTTCGATGCCCTGGCCTTGTTCGCGCCGTTTGCGCACCAGTATCCGGTCAACCGCTACCGCGCCGCCGATGGACGCCCAGGCCCCGACTACTGGCAGAACCGTGCCGACTACAGCATCCAGGCGACGCTCGATCCCGGGACGAAGGTACTGACCGGCAGCGAAGTCATCACGTATACCAACAACAGTCCGCAAGCGCTGGGCTACGTCTGGCTGCAACTGGACCAGAACATCTACAAGGCCGGCTCGCGCGGCAGCTTCGCCTTCCCGGGCACACCGGACGCGAACCGCCAGACCGACGGCGACGTCATCACCGCGGTCCAGGTCGAGGCCGGCGGCAGCATGTCCGTGGCCAAACACACGATCAGCGATACGCGCATGCGCGTGGATCTGCCCAAGCCGGTGGCCGGGAACGGCGGCACGGTCAAACTGCACATCGACTGGCATTACACCATGCCCGAGTCCGGTGGCCGCACCAACTGGTACACCACCAAGGACGGCGACGTGTTCGAGATTGCGCAGTGGTACCCGCGCATGGCGGTCTACGACGACTTGCGCGGCTGGGACACCCTGCCCTACGTCGGCAGCGAGTTCTACCTGGAATACGGCGATTTCGACTACGCCATCACCGTGCCGGCGAACATGATCGTGGCCGGCTCCGGCGAGCTGGTCAATCCGGCAGACGTCCTCACTCCCACCGAGCAGCAGCGCCTGGCCCAGGCGCGCGCGAGCGATGCGACCGTGGTGATCCGTACACCGGAGGATGTCGCCAATCCGGCCAGCCGACCGAACCAGGGCACCCGGACCTGGCGCTTCAGGATGCATGACACCCGCGACGTGGCATTTGGTGCCTCCGCCGCCTACGTCTGGGATGCCGCGCGCATCAATCTACCCGATGGCAAGCACGCCATGGCACAGTCGGTGTACCCGACCAAGAGCATTGTGGACGGAGGCTGGCAGCATTCCAGCCAGCACATCAAGTACACGGTGGAGTTCTTCTCCAAATACACTGGCCTGGTCTATCCGTGGCCAAACGCCATTGCCGAGGCCGGCAATGCCGGCGGAATGGAATATCCGGGCATCGTGTTCGATGACTGGAAGTCGAGCGGCAAGAACCTCTTCATGCTCACCGTGCACGAGATCGGGCACGACTGGTACCCGATGATCGTCGGCTCCAACGAGCGCCGTGCTGCGTGGATGGACGAGGGCTTCAATACCTTTGTCGATGCGCTCGCACAGGCGGACTGGGGCAAGGCGCACAACGGCGAGTTCGCACCCAAGCAGGATGGTGAATACGCGCCACTGACCGGCGACCCTGCAAAGGACATCGTCACCCAGGTGTTCGACGACCCGGATGCGCCGACGATCCTTGCCGCACCGGACGTGGCACCTGGCAAGTACAGGCACCCGATCAGCTACTTCAAGGCCGCGTATGGCCTGACCCTGCTGCGCGAGGTGATCCTCGGCCCCGAACGCTTCGACGCCGCGTTCACACAGTACACGCGCGACTGGGCATTCAAGCATCCCTCGCCATCCGATTTCTTCCGCACCATGGACAGCGCCGCGGGCGAGGATCTTTCCTGGTTCTGGCGCGGCTGGTTCGCCAACAACTGGAAGCTCGACCTGGCGGTCACTGGCGTGAAGTACGCCGACAACGACCCGGCCAAGGGAGCGCAGGTCACGGTTGCCAACCTCGAGCGCATGGCGATGCCGTCCACGCTCAAGGTGACGTTCGACGATGGCAGCACCACTGACGTCCAGGTGCCGGTCGAGGCCTGGATGCGCAACACGGAGCTTGCCGTGTCGGTGCCCGGCGGCAAGCGGATCAAGAGCGCGACCATCGATCCGGACGGCTTGCTGCCCGACATCAACCGCGCCAACAACGCCTTCCCCGCCGCCAGCAGGAAGTAGGACTCAGCGGCAGCTTTGCCAGTGCGGAATGGCGGGGAACCTTTAGCACCGGGGCCGTCAACCTCAGTGTGGCCGGGAAGCCTCAGGCCCCCGCTTCGGCCGCCTCGCGACCCTGCTGGCGGATGATGGCTTCTTCGCGCGCATCGATGATCGATTGCATCACGCTGTCGATGTCCACCTCACCTTCGTCGAACACGAAGTGGCCAGTCAGTTCGCTGTCCGGCCGCAGTTCGCCCTGCTCGAACAACGCCCACATTTCCTCGGCGTAATGGGTATCGAGCAGTTCCGGTGCGAAACGCGACAGGCAGATCGTGATGTTGCCCACGTCCCGTCGCAGCATGTTACGAGCCGCATTGTTGCCAGCGGCGCTGACCACCTGCGGCAGATCGATGATGACCGGACCATCGGCTGCCACCAGCACGTTGTATGCGGACAGGTCGCCGTGGATCAGTCCCGCGCACAGCATGCGCGCGACCTGACGGACCAGGAAGCAATGGTATTCGCGTGCCGTCTGTGCCGACAGCGCCACCTCGCCCAGCCGGGGTGCCGCGCAGCCCTCGGCATCGACGACCAGCTCCATCACGAGCACGCCACCGAAATAGCCATACGGACGCGGCACGCGGACACCAGCGCCCGCCAGCTGGTACAGCGCATCCACCTCGGCGCTTTTCCAGGCGGCCTCGGCTTCCTTGCGTCCGAACTTGCTGGCCTTGCCCATGGCGCGCGCCTGCCGGCTGCCACGCACCTTGCGTCCTTCCTGATACTGGACGCGCTGCTGGAAGCTGCGTTGCGCCATGTCCTTGTAGACCTTGGCACAACGCACCTCGGCGCCCGAGCGCACGACGTAGACTGACGCTTCCTTGCCGCTCTTCAGCGGGCGCAGGACCTCATCGATCACACCGTCGTCAATCAGCGCCTGCAGGCCGGCGGGAGGATTCATGCGTGGGAGGGCTCGCTGATGGATGGAAGCCGCCCATTATGACTCACCGGCTGCCGTCAGCCGAGTGCGCGGGCCGCCCTTGCGGGAACGCGTCATTCCCACTGACGCGGCGATCAATCGTGGCTTCGCCCCGCCGGCACATGGGCCCGCCTTTGCCTGAGCGCATCCAGGCTCCATGGCCCACCGCCGGCCGCGGCCAGATACAGGAACGCAAAGCAATACAACACGGCCAATTCCCCGCGGTTCACCAGCGGGAAAAAGCCACCCGGCGCATGGGCCATGAAATAGGCAACCGCCATCATCCCGGAAAGGATGAACGCGACCGGACGGGTAAACAGCCCCAACAAGAGCAAGCCGCCACCAAACGCCTCGAGCACGGCGGCCAGGCCGTGGAGCGAAAACAACTCGACTGGACCCATCACAGCGGGATACTGGAACAATTTCGCCGTGCCATGCGCCATGAACAGGAACGCCATGACGATGCGCAACAGGCTCAGCAGGTATGGCCTGACTGAATCGGGCAGGTTCTTGAGGCTCATGGGGGTCTCCGTCTGCGTGGTCAAACAGGTGGATGCGGAAAGCGGCCGGCAAGCGGTGCAGGCGTGAGGGTGGCGCGTCAGGCCATCGGCCAAGCGTACCCTACCAACCCCCGCCGCCACCGCCTCCGCCGCCACCGCCGGAAGATCCGCCGCCGCCCGAACTCGAACCCGGAGCCGTGGTGGACGAGGCAATCGCGTTGGATACCCCCGAGCCGAGGCTGTCGGCAAAGCTGCTGAAGCTCGCGGCGCTGAACGTGTCGGGGCCCGTACCGCGATACCAGCGCGGCGTGGCGGCCTGCATCTGCGCCGGTGTCAACACCTGGGCAAAGCGTTCGGCCCAGGCGTTGCCGACGTCCAGTGCCAATGCATACGGCAGGTAGGCGGCAAACAGCTCCGGCTTCGACTCGGGCCGGTAGCGGGAATCCAGCTCCTGCTTTTCGGCGACGCCCAGATACCAGCGAAAGCCCTTGATCCCGTCGAGCAGCCGCGCGCCATCCTGGGTCGGCGCCTTCATCCAGTGGTAAAACGCGATGTTGGTGCCGATCAGCGCGACGAACACGGGCAACATGGCATATCCGACGATACGGCCGAACATCACCAGGCCCGCGATTTCGCCAGCCACGAAAGGCAGCGCAAACAGCCAGATGCCCAGGCTCTTCAGGACGCCGTGCCAACCGTTGCCGCGGCTGACCGTGACCGCGATGCCGAGCAGGACAAAGACCGCCAGGCTCCAGAACGACAGCCACACCAGCATGCCCCAGGCTTCCGGCGGACCGCCACGCATGGCCGCGAACAAGGTTGCGAGGCTGATCGCGAGCCCTGGCAGCAGCTTCCTGCGGTTCGTCATGAAATATTTCTTCTCGTAGTCGAGTGCCAGTGCGGCCTTGTGCGCAGCGCGCGCAGCGCCCATCACGGCATGGCTGGTGTTCTTCAGCACGACGCGGCCACCGGCGGCAAACAGCGTCGCCAGCAGGCGGTTGGCGTCGCGCGGCACGGGCGTTTTCGCGACCTCCGCCGAGCGCACCAGCGTATAGACGTCCGCGGCGTCCTGTTCGATGGTCAGGCGACCGCGTGCGGCCAGGTCCAGCACGCCGGCGGTGAAGCACGTATTGTCATAGCCCATGTCCCGCACGTAGCGCAGGGCTGCAGCCGAGTCACCATCCGGTGGCTCGTAGCGTGCCACCAGCGGCGCGCTGGCTGGATCGCGTCCATACCGCCTCCAGGCCCACCCGTAGTACAGCCACAATGCCAGCAGGCCTAGCAGGCCCACCAGCACACTGCGGTTGTCGCGCAGCAGCCAGGCGAATTTCTGTGCGCGTCCCGGCTCGGCAACGATGCCCTTGGGAAATTCCAGGACCAGGCTCAGGTTTTCGTGCGGACCCAGCGGCCGCGTGGTGGTGTAGCGCGCACCATCGGCAAGGAGCTGGATGGAAAGCTCCTGCGCCCGCGAACCCGCAGTGCCCGTGTAGCCATACGCGCGCAGCGCGGCGGCTGGTACGTCCACCGGCAGTTGCACCGTCGCGCTGGCCACGGCGATCGGAAAGTCCCAACCGGTGCCGGTGACATTCCAGTACAGCTCGTCGTGGTCGGCGAAGAAGCCAAGCTGCCTCGTGGTGTGGTAGCGGATCACGTAATGATGCCGCCCCGGGCTCACGTCCCGGCTTTCATCGCCGAGGTAGATGCGCACGCCATTGCCGCGGCGTTCGCTGCGCCATGCCACGGGAGCATCATCGAGACTGGCGCCCAGCATCGTGAAGTCGACGCGGTAGCGGTTGTGCTGGGCGTCGCGGTAATCCGTGGGGAAGTCGCGGTAGATGCCGTGCCGGATTGCGGCACCCTCGGCCACCACCACGATGTTCTCGGCGACGGTCATGCCGGCGTCGGCACCGATCTGGATATCGCTGTGGTACTCGACAATGCGCTCGGCGGCGATCACCGGGACGACGACCAGGGCCATGCAGGCAAGCAGGACCAGGGACAGCGCCAGGCGGGGGCGCCTCACGTCGGTCGCTCCTGATCGAGCCGCACCTGTACGCCGGCGCGCGCGTCATCTTCGGCGGCGAAGAAATCCGCATCCCGAAACCCGGTGGCGCGAGCGACGAGCAAGTCGGGGAAGCGCTGGATGTCGGTGTTGTATTCGCGCACCGAGCCGTTGTAGAAGCGCCGCGCGTGGGCCAGTGCATCTTCCACCGCCACCAGCTGGCTGGACAATTGACGGAAATTGGCGCTGGCCTTGAGCTCGGGATACGCCTCGGCCAGCGCAATCAGGCGGCCAAGATCGGTCGAGAGTGCGGTTTCCCTGTCGCCGCGGTCGGCGATCGACTGCGCGTCACGCGCCCGGCTGCGCTCCAACGCGACCCGTTCGAGCAGGCCCGCCTCATGCTGCATGTAGCCGCGTACCGCCTCGACCAGCAGCGGCACCAGGTCATGCCGCCGCTGCAACTGCACGTCGACATCGCTCCACGCCACGTGCACCTGGTTGCGCGCACTTACCAGGCGGTTGAACACCCAGATCACATAGGCGGCCAGCACCAGCAACCCAAGTATCGGAATCATGCCGTCCCCCTTGCCCCGATTGGCGCACCCCTGCGCATCGCCAGCCCGCCCAGCCGGCATCGTCGCACAAAACCGGATGCCCGCAACTTGCCGGCGCATGTCGCGGCCGGGCTTGCGTCGCGGGAGCTGGTCCACGGGCACCATCCCCGACCATTTGCCAAGAATATCGCCCACTCCTGGGCTCCCGCGTCACTGCCACCAACGCATCCACGCGGGGCCTCGTGGTATATCGTGCGGGGCATACGCAAGGCTCTCGGCGGGGGGTGCTTCCATGGGTTCAACTGACATGCGGCGTCGCGCTTTCCTCAAGACGGTGCCTGCCGTCGCGGTCGGCCTCGCGACCTTGCAGGCATCAGCAAGGGGCGCGACCCCTACGCCGCAACCGCCCATTGCCGAAACAAACTTTCCCCCCGGGCGGGACTATCCCATGCGATCCCTACCGTTCTGGGATGTGACGCTGAAGGACGATTTCTGGGCACCCAAGGTGACGCGCAACGCCGAAGTCACGGTGCCGTTCGAGATCGACAAGCTTGGCGTCGTCGGCGACGGACTCGAGGGCGGCGTGCTGGAGGCGGCCATCTATATCGCCAAATCGCGGCCCGACCTGCATATGCAGGATTACGTCGAGCGCTGCCTGCAGCCCATGCTGGCAGCGCCGACCGCGGGCTATGAGCACCGGCAATTCGAGCTGGGCGCGGCGCTCTGGTTCACCCATGGCGACCGCCGGCTGATCGACAAGTGTCTGCCTCAGGCCGCCACGCTGGAACGAGAATTCCGCGAGCAGGATCCACCCTACCCCGGCGGCGAGCGGCCATCGATGAGCTGTGCCTTCCTCTATCGCGTGACGCGCGACCCGCGCCACCTTGCGCTTGCCAAACACTATCTGGACATCCGTGGGCGTGCCGATTCCCCCGGGCGCAGCCGCCACACCCAGAGTTGGTTGCCCGTGCTCGAACAGCGCGAAGCGGCCGGGCATGCGGTGAATGACGCCACGCTGATGCTCTCGCTGCTGGACGTCGGCGTCTACACCGGCGACCGGCGCTATTTCGACGCCGCCCACGCGATCTGGACCGACGCCGTCGCCAACAAGCTCTATGTCACCGGCGGGATCGGGCAGACCGGCAATGAAGGCTTTGGCCGTCCACATGTGTTGCCCAACCTCTCGGCCTATGCCGAAACCTGCGCTACGGCAATGTTCCAGAATCTCAACCAGCGCTGGTTCATGGCCACCGGCGATTCGCGCTACATCGATCTGCTCGAGCGCGGCATGTACAACAACTTGTTGAGCGGCGTGTCCCATTCCGGCGACCACTTCTTCTATGTCAATCGCCTGGCCAGCGCCGGCGACGGGCGTGACGAGCGTTGGCAACACGCATCGCTGGAATGTTGCCCGCCCAACCTGGTGCGTTTCCTCGCCTCTATGCCGGGAATGATCTACGCGCAGGACCAGGCTGGCGCGATCCACGTCAATCTCTATGTATCGAGCGAGGCCAGCTTCGCCGTTGGCGATGGCACCCTCCGACTGGCCGTGGACAGCCAGATGCCTTGGCGTGGCCGGACATGGATCAAGCTTGGTGCGACCACACCGCTGCAGGCCACCTTGCGCCTGCGCATCCCCTGCTGGGCACGCGACGAGCCGGCACCGGGCAACCTGTATCGCTATATGGATCGTGCCAAGCCTGTGGTCATCAGCGTGAACGGGGCGGCGGTGTCGGCGCAGCCGGATCGGCTGGGCTATGTGGCCATCGAGCGCGAATGGCGCGACGGCGACATCGTGGCCATCGACCTGCCGGTAGCGCCGCGCCGCATCGTCGCCGACGCGCGCGTGCACGAGACGGCGCGGTGCGCGGCCATCTCGCTGGGGCCTATGGTCTATGGCGCGGAATGGCCCGAGGCGCCGGGCCGCAAGGCGCTGGACCTGGTGGTGGCGCCCGATGCGCCGCTGACCCCGCGCTTCGACGCCGGCTTCATGGGCGGCGCGATGCTGATCGACACCGTGGCGCACCACGCCGCCGATCCGTCGGGCAAGACCGCCAAGCTCACCCTGATTCCCTATCATCTCTGGGCCAACCGCGGTGCAGGCGAGATGAACACCTGGCTGCTGACGGCGGATTATGAAGTGGGCGACGTCGGCCCGGCCGGCGGCCTGATCTTTCACAAGAACCCCAACGCCGCCCGCGACGGCTGGCGCTACCTGGAAGCCATGCCGTTCGACCAGAGCCAGAGCGCGAAGTGGGGCTGCTTCCGCAACGACGTCACGGGCGCCAAGGGAACCGCCATAGGCACCGGCGAGCGCAATACCAGCGAGATGCTGGCGAGCTGTGACGAGCCGGCCAGCGCCGCCCGCCTGTGTGCCACGCTCAGCTTCAACGGCGTGAGCGATTGGTTCCTTCCCTCGCGCGACGAATTGACTGCGATGTACCAGGCACTGAAGGCCACCGGCATTGGCGACTTCCGCGACGCCGGCATGGTCGACAACTGCGAATACTGGACCTCTTCCCAGAACGACACGGACATGGCCACCCACATCGACTTCGCCGATGCCGGCCGCGTCCACGGCGACGACAAGGATTATCCACGCCGGGTCCGCGCGATCCGGGCGTTCTGACAGCCGGGGGACAGATGAAAAAGCTGGCGCTCCTGGTGGCCCTGCTCGCGTCCGCGTATACGGTCAAACGTTCCAGTAAAAGCATCGAGCGGCCGGGCTGCCTCGGCCACGGCGGCACTCGCCCCCGCGCGGGCGGTGGAATCGTGCAACGGGATTCGGCCATGCCACTCCCGCTTCCGCGGCAGTGGCAGGTTGGTCCGGAGCACCTGGACTCAGCGGAATACCATGCCGCCATCGGTGATGATGGCCTGCCCGGTGATGTAATCCGAATCGGTCGAGGCCAGGAACGACACCAGGTTCGACACGTCTTCCGGCTCCTGGGTGCGTCCCATCAAGATGCCTTCGGAAAACTTCTGGAAGGCCTCGCCAGGCTTGGTACCCATGTACTTGCTCATGGCCGCGTCAATGCGATCCCACATCGATGTCCCCGCCACGCCGGGGCAATAGGCGTTGACCGTGATCTTGTACTTGGCATATTCCTTTGCCGCAGTTTGCGTCAGCGAGCGCACCACATGTTTGGTGGCGCAATAGATTCCCAGCATTTCATAGGACTCGTGTCCGGCGATCGAGCAGGCATTGATGATCTTGCCGATGCTGCCCTTTTGCTTGCGCATTTGCGCCGACGCCGCCTGCATGCCGTAAAGCACGCCGTTGACGTTGATCCGGAAGATCTTGTCCAGGTCATTCGGCCTGACTTCATCCAGCGGCTTGACCTGTTCGATTCCCGCATTGTTGACGAACACGTCGAGACGCCCAAATGCCTTCACCGCCTTGGCGACCAGCGCCTTTTGGTCTTCCAGCCTGGAAACGTCGCCCTTGAACGTTTCAACGGCATATCCGGCATCCTCGAATTGCTTGCGCGTTGCCGCAAGCTGCCGGGCGTTCAAATCGGACAGGACGACGGCCATGCCGTCCGCCGCAAGGCGCTGAGCAATCCCTTTGCCCAGGCCGTCGGCCCCGCCGGTGATGACCGCAACGCGCTGCACGGCGGCGCTTTTGGCGCCGGCTTTGGGTGCGCGGAGTTGCGTGCCGGCTTTCTTCGCGCCCTGGACGGCCGTGCGTCTGAGGCCGGCCGTCTTGCGCGTAGAGCCAGTGGTGGCGGAAATGCTCTTGTCGGATTGTCGGACATTTGTCTGGGGGCTCATGCGAATTCTCCGCTTGGGCGCCCCAGCATCTCGTACGAGCGGTTAAGTGTATGTCTTGGCCGGCAAGGCCCATGCATGGAGGCAGCGTCCGGCGTGGTTCGCCTTGAGGAAGCTCGCCTCGACACCGGTCCGTCTGCAAAGCGGCCCGGATGCCGTGATGGAACGTGCGGAGGCCGTTCGAATCAGTCGTGATCGGGCCAGGATCCGTATGGCAAGTTGCCGGTGGCGTGCGGCTTGTGGTGACATAGTCGCCGTTCGCCCTCATCGGCGGGCCGGCGCGGCAGCCGGGCGACAGCGCACCAGCGCAACCATCCGTGGCAGAGGAAGCAGCATGGAGACGACAGGTTTTTCGCATTGGCTGGTCGTGCTGGTGGAGACGTTCTCGGCCTTGTTCCTGCTGCTGCTGATATTGGCCGTGATGGTGCTGTTGGCCATGTGGGTGGCTGATCGCAACCAGACCGGAAACGCCGTGTTGCGCAACTTTCCGGTCATCGGCCACTTCCGCTACTGGTTCCTGCATCTGGGCGAGTTCTTTCGGCAGTATCTGTATTCCAGCGATCGTGAGGAGATGCCGTTCAACCGCGCGCAGCGCACCTGGGTGTACCGCGCCGCGAAGAATGTCGACAACACCAATGCGTTTGGATCCACGCGGGACCTGCGTGCCGAGGGCGTGCCGTTTTTCGTCAACGCGCCGTTTCCCGAGCTGGGCCTGGAGCATGTGGACCCGGTGCCGGTGACGATCGGGCCGTATGCACGCGAACCCTACAGCCATGCGCCGTTCTTCAACATCTCGGCGATGAGCTTTGGAGCGTTGTCGGCGCCGGCCGTACGGGCGTTGTCCCGCGGTGCGGCCAAGGCCGGCATCTGGATGGACACCGGCGAGGGTGGCCTGGCGCCATACCACCTCGAGGGCGGCTGCGACCTCATCTTCGAGATCGGCACGGCCAAGTACGGCGTGCGCACGCCCGATGGCAAACTCGACGACGACAAGCTGCTGGCGATCTGCGCCCATCCGCAGGTCAAGATGGTCAGCATCAAGTTGGGGCAAGGCGCGAAGCCGGGCATGGGCGGGTTGCTGCCGGCGGTCAAGGTCACACCGGAAATCGCGATGATCCGTGGCATTCCCGTAGGCGAGGATTCGCAAAGCCCGAATCGCCACCTGGATATCGGCAACATCGGGGAGCTGCTCGATGCGATCGCGCACATCCGCGACCTGACCGGCAAGCCGGTGGGCTTCAAGGCAGTGCTCGGCGGCGCCGACTGGATCGGCGACCTGTGCGATGAGATTGCACGCCGCGGCATACGCAGCGCGCCGGACTTCATCATCGTCGACGGTTCCGAGGGTGGTACCGGTGCGGCACCGCAAACCTTGATGGAAGGCGTGGGTCTGCCGCTGCACGAGGCCTTGCCCGCGCTGCTGGACATGCTGATCGTCAAGGGTTTGCGCGAACGCATCAAGGTCGTGTGCTCGGGCAAATGCGTCACCGCCTATGACGTGGCGTGGGCCTTGTCGATCGGCGCGGACTTCGTCAACTCGGCGCGTGGCTTCATGCTCGCGCTGGGCTGCATCCAGGCACTGCAATGCAACCGCAACACCTGCCCGACCGGCATCACCACGCAGAACCCGAAGTTGCAGCGCGGCCTGGTGGTCGGCGTCAAGAGCGAGCGCGTGTACCACTACGCGAAAAACCTGATGCATGAGGTCGGCATCATCGCGCACAGTTGTGGGGTCAGCGAGCCGCGCCAGCTCACCCGCAGGCATTGCCGGGTCGTTGGTGATGACGGCTTGTCAGTCCCGATGGAAAAGCTGTTTCCGTACCCACGGGCCGAGGCTACTGAATAGACGTCCTCGTGCTGCGGGCAGCGTGGTGGTCTCACACCATCCCCTCTTCCCGTGGCGCAGGCGAGATGAACACCTGGCTGCTGACGGATTGCGAAGCAGACGACATCGGTCCGGCCGGCGGCCTGATCTTCCGCAAGACCGCCGAGGCGGCCCGTGACCGCTGGCGCCACGTGAAAGCCATACCGTTCGATCAGAGCCAGAGCGCGAAGTGGGGGTACTTTCGGCGCCAGTCGCCGTCAAACGCTTGTTCATCCGCAACCGGAGCCGCGCCATGATCATCTCCGTCGTCAACCGATCCAAGTCGCTCAGCGATGAGGAAGTCCACACTGCGATACGCGCGATCAATCGACAAATTGCCTGCGACTTCGAGCCGTACTGGAGTTTTGGCGCCACGCTGCGCCTGGAAGGCTCACTCGGCGACAAGCCAGACAAGGACAAACTGCCTGAGCTGCGTGGCGATGCAATCATTTACCTGTGGGATGACACGGATGTCGCCGATGCGCTGGGTTACCACTGGGCGAACAATCGCGGAATTCCGTACGGCTTCGTGTTCACGGAGTTGTGCAGGCAGCTCAAGGAAAGCTGGACGGCGACCCTGTCGCACGAGGCACTTGAATTGCTGGGCGACGCCCAAGGCAACCTGCTGGTGCAGGGACCGCATCCGGAGGATCCGAACAGGCAGGTATTCCACTGGTTCGAGATGTGCGACGCGGTTCAGGCGCAGACCTACACGTTGGACGGCATCGAGGTGGCGAACTTCGTCCTGCCGCTTTATTTCACCGTCGAGGAACAGGAAGGGGGTCGCAACGATTTTCTGGGACGCGTGAAGGGCAGGAAGGCGCTCAAGTCGTTCGGCGTTGCCCCAGGCGGCTATATCGGATTCTTCGATCCGCAGACCAACCAGCAGACCACCTATACGGTACCTGGCGACAAGCAGGCCAGCCAGCGTCTGGCCATCAAGAACAGGTATCACGCCGGGCGCTCGTACGTGCGTACCAGGGGCGATGCAACCTTGCCCAGGGAGCAGGAGCATCAGCTCGCGTTGCGCACCGATACGATACCCACGGTTGCCAACGATCCGATTCGGCATGTCGTGGTGCTGATGCTGGAGAACCATTCGTTCGACCAGATGCTCGGCGATACGACCCGCATCTATCCTGATGTCGAAGGCATTCCGCAACAGGGAGCCGTGTACCAGAACGTATCCTCCCGCTCCGGCAAGGTTTATCCCCAGACGCCGACTGCGTCGGCCACGGTCAAGCCAGACCCGAATCACGATCTCGTCGATGTGCTGAAGCAACTCGGCGACAAGTCGACCTCGCCGATGGGTGGGTTCGTCGACTCCTTCCTGGATGTCGCTGGCGTCAGCGAGGACAACGCCGGGCAGGTCGAACAGGTGATGGCGTATTTCCCGCTGGGCGATACGCAAGCCGGGGACACCCTGCCCGCACTCCACGCGCTGGCACGAAACTTCCGGGTCTGCGATCACTGGTTCTCGTCGATGCCAGGTCCGACGTGGCCAAACCGCTTCTTCGTCCACAGCGGCACCTGTCTTGGCCATGTACTGATGCCGTCGCGCCAGCAGCCGGGAAACATGCGCCTGTACAACCAGGACACGATCTACGATCGTCTGGGCGGTTCTGCTGGCAGTTGGCGCATCTATCACGACGGTATCCCACAGAGCCTGGTACTGACTCACCTGTTGCCTTCCTTCGTGTTCGGTCCGCATTATTCCGCGATGGCCAATTTCTCCCGGGACGCGGGCGGGCCAGAGAAAGACTTTCCTGCCTACGTTTTCATTGAACCCAGCTACTGCGGCAGCAGCGAGAACGATCAGCATCCGCCAGCCGACATTGCAGCCGGTGACCGCTTGATAGCGGACGTCTACAACGCCATCCGCGGCAACGACGCGCTTTGGAAGTCCACATTGCTGATCGTGACCTACGACGAACACGGCGGCTTTTTCGATCATGTTCCACCGCCGGCGACAATCGCCCCGGATGACAACACCGGCGAATACAGCTTCGCGCGCCTTGGTGTGCGCGTACCGGCAATCCTGGTGTCACCCTGGCTGGAACGCGGCGTTTGCAAGACACCGTTCGATCACACGAGCATCCTGCGCTATGTCTGCGACAAGTGGGGCCTGGCTCCGCTGGGAATGCGCACCGATCCGGCAGCGGGGGCCTTTCAGGCGAAAAGCCTCGCGTCTGAACTCACGACCCTGGGCATGGCGCGCGAGGACACGCCAGCCTCGATTGCCGGGCCGCCGGTGCCGCGAGCGCGCGCCGTCGCAACCGAGCCCCCGGTGACAGGTTCACGCGAAGCACTGCTCTGGTTCATGGCCAATCTGCAGGAGGGCACACCAGGCGGGACGGATCCGGCTGCCCGACAGCGGGCGGCACAGGTCATGTCTGCGCGCAAGGGCCAGGCGCTGCGCCCGCTGACCGACAAGCAACTGGGCAAGGCTGCAGAGCGTCGTTTCACGGCGCTCGTGAAGGACAAGCAAGCCGAACCCGCAAGTACAAGCACAAAGCCGCCTGGCCCGCCGAAGCGCAAACGCGCGACGCGGGCGAAGGCAAGGGCTTGACGTTGCGGAACGTGTCGTCAGCT